>Ga0209589_1012578_pt1 | contig 11434 bp, 10 predicted proteins | sample CowpeawhiteBW_FD_187525 | JGI IMG/M metagenome (GOLD analysis project Ga0209589, IMG submission 187525) | Root nodule microbial communities of legume samples collected from California USA - Cow pea white BW (SPAdes) (version 2) | ecosystem: Host-associated > Plants > Roots > Nodule | place: USA...
TTGTTGAAGCCAATAAATACATCATATTATCATTTCTTAAACCAACCATTGTAAATTCATTCATAGCTTCCAACGGAAAATCCTACATGCTTCATTTGTGTTCATGTTATCCACTCATTCATTGTCAAAACAATTTTATTGATTAAATTTAACTATGTCAGAACAAATTTAATTATGCAAAAACATAAAATAAGAACAAACTACACAACTCTCAAATTAATCAACTACACAAAATAACTTAATCAATTCGCAATATCAAACAAAATGAGTTTCCCCATATAAGAAATAACTTTATTGGGTTATTTCAAGGATCTTATTGTTCTTAGGACCTATTCTAATTTATGATTATATGCATGGGTGATATTCAATATTCATTTTAATCTATTTATAAGATTTTCTCGATTTTCATTAATGTATTACGATGTTCGACCTACTTTAATTCATAAGTATATGTAATCACATGTTTTAAATAAATATCATTATTTATTCATTCTTATCATGTAATATTCATATAATCAATCGCATCCAAACATGCGACTTATAAATTATAATTCCAATTTTGTAAATCATATTATGAAAGGATTAATTTTTAACTTTTTTATATCAAGATGTATATCAATATTTCATCCTTTCACAGTATGGTTTCAAAACTAGAACTACAATTCTTGGATGGAATTAATTATCAAATTTTACATTATTAGACTGAAATCAACAATGACATTTAACCACATTTAACGATACATGTAATCACAAATTATAATCTGGTTAACAACACAATGGATAAATCAATATCAAAAGAAATTGTTAAACTGATTAAAATGGTTATCAAATCTAATAAAAAACAAGATGAGTTTCTCGTATAAGAGTTTATGTTAGAAAATAATAAATTTGATGAATACTGTGTGCTGATAATCTCTTCCACGATGGTGCTTCTCTTCTTACCTGTCTGCAAAAATAACATGTTCTAGAAGATGAAATAATTGGAAATAACATTTGCAGATAACATATTTTTATCCGACTAACAAAAATTTCTTGTTGTATAAAATAAGATATTCTCATCTAGAATTCAGTGTTGAATTTCTTAGATAAATTAGCTATTTTAGATATCTTTGATGAATAAAAATAATGTTCTGTTAAAATAATTAAATATACATTTTGAAAACAAGGATGTTAAAAATCAAGATAATGCTTGGTGATGGAAAAGAAAAAAACTTCAAGCTGCTATAATATATAAAACAATTTTCCATAATATACAAAACAAGATCCGTATACTTTAAAGCAAGTTTTTGAAATAGCTACTGTGACATAAATATATAAATATAAATTAATGTTCATGTGTTTATAAACTGAACAAAATGGCATATACCATTCCTTTAATTATCTTAGCATAAATAAGAACAGAGTTATTAAGAAAAAAATATTAAAATTGAAACAAACTGATAACATTAGGAAAAAAAAATTACAATACAATCGTTTAAAGTTTTTTACACAAAAGAATATGAGAATGAAATATAATAACATATTCCATGCAAACTTACAGAATTAGAAAGTGACTTGGAGCGGTAACAAAGAAAGGGAAGACAGAAGGAAAGGAGGCGCCGAGATGTGAAGTATAAGAGAGTTTTAGGTTAACTTTTATACCCGAAAACGAGGATCCACTCCTTCAATCGTGTGGTCGTAAAGATTGCATTATTATTTAATTACTTTTATTAAATAATACTACTCACTGAATTTCTTAAAATGTGAAAATAGGTATGAAATAATATTTTTTTACAATATAGATAAATATAGGAACTGTTTTATAAAATGAATATAAAATATTTAAAAATTAGTCGGTAAAAAATATCAATTTAATAAAATAAACTTTTTATACTAAAGTTACTACTTGAAGCATTATATATTAATATTAATAATTTAAGTATTTAACTAAACTACTATATAAATAATTTTTAGTGCTTAGTTTTTTTGTAAAATAATATTGGTTTTAAAGACCGAGCATAGAAGAGTTTATTATAATTATTGTTACTTAAAGTAATAAATACTAATATTTTATATTTATTTATATTAAATAGGGATAAGCATGTTATATTTAATAATCATTCAAACTAAATAAAAGAATTAAGACAATAAAAAATCAAATCACATAATTTGATAATTAATTTTCAAGGACTTCTTATTTTAATTACTGATGTTCAATCTTGTTCGTCTCATAACCAAATAAATCATATTCCAGAATTATAAAAATATATCTTCTAAGGTATATTTTCTTTTTTCATCTTCTCGTAGGTTTTATACACCGACATTAATTCCATTTTTTATGTGAATTATAACAATTGAATTTTTGAATATTAAATTTTGAATTTTATTATTTAACTTTTTGTATAGTAATTACTGTTGTTTTAGATTTTTTAATTAGTAGGCATACCATTCTAAATTTTTGAACGATTTATAAAGTTTTAGAAATATACATGTGTTATAAAATTAATGTGAATTGAAATAGATAAGCTATCATTAATTTATATATATATATATATATATATATATATATATAATTTAAAGTACATAGTGTAGTATAATGACTATGAAAAGTTTCAATTTAACAAATTAGTTATGAGAAAAGTTATTAACAATTTTTCCAAATTTATTTGTTTGTTTCAGAATAGTAGAGATAATAATATAAGTAATCGAAGAGAAAAAAAATAGAAAATGAATAAAAAATATTATGTAATTATTAATGATTTAAGTATGAACTTTATAATTATCAATGACCATTATTATAACTAATGATTACAAAGAAATTATTTTAGTCTTAAACCAATAGGGATTTGTAGTTTAAGAAATGATTGGGTTAAGTTAGGATATAGTGTTGAAAGAATATTTAGGTAAAGTCAGTAGTAACACGTTGAGAGAATAGTTATATTAAGATAAAAGTGATTTGTTGAAAATAAGAATATGCTTTAATGGTTCAATACCACTAAATTTCGATCGTGACCGTCTCATCCGAATTTGATTAATTACGACAAAGTTTCGGTCGGAGCCTAAACAGTCAAATATGACTAAATTTGGATTAGAGATGACTCGGTCAAAATGCAACCCTCCAACCCGAGACAATCCAGTCTACCAAGCTCGTTGGCCTGCCGAGCCAGCCCGCGATTCAAAACGGGCAGGCTAGCCCATAGCCCGTTTGAATTAAACTAAAAAAAAAAAACATGTGCAAGTTGTGTGTGTGTGTGTGACTAAGTGGACTACTCTCTACTACGAGCCATACAAATAATATAAAACACCCTGGATATCCCCCCTCCATAGCTAAATGTCACCAGCTCCACCTGCATCAACATCATCTGCTCACGTGTACTACGTACACGATCATCGCCAAACACAAGCAGATAGGGTGAGCTTATGAAATCAACATACATCATAACAATAATTAAATAACCAATCATATAACTATAATTTTTACAAAGAACCAATATACCATCTCTTTCTCAATTCTCTAACGTCTAGCCACAACTAGACCATTCGTGTTCTACCTCTTCTAGTGATTACCCCAAGATAATTTGCTGCCAAACCTATCGGCTACAACCGACAGAGCACGTGCGGGAACCAATGCCACGGATCATACACCGTAACGCCAGGTGGAGTTCCCAATTACGAACATAGTCCATAATGTCCCCAAGACTACCAAACTCGTCAGCCAACAACTGAGGAGGGCAATCTATCTGGACCCATCCGTACTGGCTACAACCAGCACACTAACACCGGCAACACTCGCCAACCCGAGCTCAACTCAAGGGTTCCTCGTGTTCATCCGCCATCCTGAGCTCAACTCGAGGGATGTCATTCCGAGCTCAACTCGAGGAATGTACGTGCTTAACCTCTATCCCGAGCTCAACTCAAGGGATACGTTCCGAGCTCAACTCAAGGAACCCAACAATCTTACCTTTGAGGCATCACCAAAAGCCTTGTAAATCACCCTACAAAGTCCCATAACTTAGGACTTACAACAGCCAAATCGCCTAGTGGGGGACACGTACCGTTAGGCGCCTATCTGCTTCCAGACCGCCTGGCGGGGGACACGTATCGCCAGGCGCTGAGTGCCTAAAAAATCACAAAGTTTGGAACCACCGCCCGGTAGGATCGTCCACACCGCCTGGCGGACACTGCATCCAGCAGGTAATGGTGTTACCGCTATCGCTTGGCGAGACTTTCTCCTCCGCCAAGCGCCACCAAGTCCAGGACCCCACTGTTCCATCGCTACCACCTGACGGCCTAACCCCCACTGCCAGGCGCCATATCAATATCACCATTTTCACTGTACTGGTATGAATTTAGGCACCGTTGCTTGCATCCATCACTTGTTACTTACTCACTAAGTCTGAAGGTTAAAATCCCAGTCTATAACAGTGCCCAAGCTTATGCTTATGATCTATCTCATTTGACCCCAACATTTTTTATTCTCCTATTCTACCATTTCCATAAGTTGCAAATTGAGTACACATCTGTAAATCCACTGCAAGCTAGATTTTAAGTTATATTCTGGTTTAACAATTAGCTTCCCAACCCTCACACTTTCATATCAACAGGTCTATTGGTTTACATGGTTTCAAAACTCAACCTTCCTACTAAATCCAGTGTAGATAGTCTATACCAGTAATCTTTACACTCTCAAAATTCTAAATTCCACATCACCCCCACTTATCCCGCTCTCAAGTTATAAAGTCATGCTCCTTACACTATCATCCTTACGTTAATATTTCCAACTCTCTGTGACCCGCGTTCTCACTCTCTCTCTAACACCCGATAATTTCCAGCAGTTCTCGCAACGTTTAAATTTCTGGTTTTTCCTGAGATGGCGCTTGGCGGCAAGACTCGTGCCGCCAGGCGGTGCATAATGTTCTGGTAATTTTCCAGAACTCCCGCACCTGCCTTACTCTTTTCTTCTAGTATCTTCCTAATATAGCTCATTCACATTCTTCCAATTAGATAGCAACCCCTAACCAAAATGAATGGACCGTTTCCACAACAAAAATACTCAATTAAATTTCCGCTAACAGATTTCCCAGACCCATAATCCGCACCTTCTTAAACCCTAAACATTCTCTCCACTCTTCCATTAAAATTGATGTTCCACCCATACTATTCTTCGCAGATTTTAACCACAAACCCTCTCTTAATGATCATAGCTAACCTCCCCTCCTATTCAGTTCAGCCCATAGCCCAGAAATACCAAGAATGAGCCAATCTGACCCGCGCCGCCTGGCGGTCCAGTCAACACCGCCAGGCGCTTCATCCGTCAAACCCAGAATGTGGTAAAACTTCAAGTGTCGCCTGGCGGCACGGAGTGTGCCCGCCAGGCGGTTCCTCTTCCAGGAACCCAGATTACGTACAATTGCATGCGCCGCCTGGCGGCTATGAACAGCTCGCCAGGCGGTTTCTAAGAATTTTCCAGAAACACAAAAAAATTCAACCAGAAACGAACATAAATCAACAATACACATATATCTAGCAATTCAAATACAATTACAAAAGTTCTAACGTGTAAACTCCCCTAACCTGGATCCTTTCGCTTAAACTTGAAAATTGAGAAGTTCTCCTTTGATCACCAAACCCTCCTGGGCTCCTCTCTATTCAGCCCCTCAACTCTCACTCAAACCTCACAAAATTCCAGATTTTCGTGCTCTCTCTCTGGTATATTTTCCAGCTTGCCAAACCTTCTCTATTAACCTAATTTTGCTTTTTAAATGGTGCTTAAAGCTAGGTGATTAATCCCAAAACGAAAATAGCATTGAAGAGGATGTAATGTCCAATTAATCTCACTTACGGTTGCCTTTCCAGCCTCCTTTGGCTGCCCACTCACTTAGGGTTTGCTCTACCCCTTCATATTCAAGCCAAAACCAAAATTACCAAAAATAAAGTTTAATGCGAGTCCTCCCAAACTTGGACCCATAACCATGCAATTGCCAAATTAATATCAAACCATCATGCCAATTCATGTTTCATGCTAACAATCATCATCCAACTAACATATTATTTCACAACATGATTATCATATATTTAAAATTATAACAAATAATAACACAAAATTAGCATACATAGGACTCAAACCCAAGTCCTCTCACACAATCAAAGTACTCTCAACCACTTGAGCTAGTACTTTTTCACATCATCCCACTCATAATTTAATGTCATAATTAATTCACCCACCCGCATTTATTAATTAATTATTTATTTAATTAATTAAATTCCACGGGTCTTACATCCATCATATCTGCCATAGTACTCACCACCACGGTCAAATCTAACAGACTTAATTCTTTTGTTGAGTTGATTTTCAACTTCAACTTTAAAAGATTTGAACACATCTAAAGACTGTGACTTTTCATGTATAAGAAATAAGTATGCATATCTTGAGTAATCATCTATGAACGATATAAAGTATTGTTGACCATTCCAAAAAGGTGTAGGAAATGGCCCACAAATATCCGTATGAATCAATTCTAAGACGTTTGAAGCTCTATATGCACCTAATCTCTTCGCTTTGGTCTATTTGCCCTTAATGCATTCAACACAAACATCAAAGTTTGTGAAGTCAATGGACTCTAAGATTCCATTTGACACAAGTCGTTCAACTCTATTTTTAGAGATGTGACCTAAGTGCTTGTGTTATAATGCTCCTGATTGAGTATTGTCAATTTTACGTTTAGTACCATGAGTTTCTGTATTGAGGGTTTCATTATAGGTGGTCACAGTATCAAGCAAATATAGATTATCATAAGCCAAAAGTGAACCAGTTCCAACCATATTTGAATTAAAAGACAAACTAAATTCATTGTTTCCAAATGAACAAGAATAACCGGATTTGTCCAAATAAGAAAATGAAATTAAATTTCGTCTAAATGACGACACAACAAAAGTGTTTTTCAAATCCAAATAAAAACCAGTACATAATAATAATAATCTAAAATGCCCAATAGCCTCCACCTCCACCGATTTGACATCTCCAACATATATCCATCTTTCATAATCAATTGGCTTCCGGTAGTTTTGGCAACCCTTCATAGAAACACTGATGTTAGTAGTTGCACCTGAGTCTAACCACCAAGTGTTACTAGGTACTGACGCTAAATTGACCTCGGAACAGACCAAAGTAAGAAACATACCTTTCTTTGCACGCCAAGCATGATATTTGGCACATTTCTTCTTTACGTGTCCAATCTTATTGCAGAAGAATTTGCTTTCCTGAGATTGTTTCTTTTGTTATGGACCCTTAGCAGCTTCCTTCTTGGGATCCTCCGATCTCTTTCTTTTGCCCTTAGCCTTTGAGGTGCTTGCAAAATGAGCACTTTCTGTCTTGTCTTGCTTTTGTCTTTCCTCTTCTTGCACACAATATGAAATGAGCTCATTAAGAGACCATTTATCCTTTTGATAGTTATAAGATACTTTAAACTGATTAAACTGTGCAGGAAGAGAAATCAACACCAAATGAATGAGTAAGTCTTCTGAGGTTTCAAGCTTTAGTGCCTTGAGTTAGAAGACAATATTAGACATGCTCATAATATATTCCCTGATATTTCCTTTGCCTTGATATTTCATGGAGATCAAGTTCTGAAGAAGAGTACTTGCCTCCACCTTATCGCTTTTGCAAAGTGCTTCTCAATCTCAGCAAGGAATTCTTTGGCAGTTGTAATATCTTTAGAAACAGTGCCCCTAAACACCTCTGGGATGCCGCACCTAATGATCATTATGCTCATGCGGTTTGAGCGATCCCACTTCTCATGATCCCTCATCTCTTTAGGAGTACTAGTCGCCGTAGGAGTAGGGGGTTGCTTAATCCTTAATGTAAGATCCAGATCCATGCAGCCAAGAATAATTTCAATGTTCTCCTTCCAATCCTTAAAATTTGTTCCATTGAGGATCGGAACAGAATTCACATTGGCAGAGACAGCAGTAACTATAGCTGTATATAAAACAAGAGGAATTAATTTATTATGCTCACATAATAAAATAAATCATTATAAATATATTCAAATAATGGTTTAACCCATCCCAAATCACCCAATGCACCATTAATATCAAGTCTTTGGACAATAATATCAACTGCTAGGGGTATCTGGTTGTAATGATCAAACATTGATAATAAAGCACGTCCAACAACAAACCAATCTTTAGATTTATAATTATCACATGTTGATCATCATAAGTGTGTATGCAATCCGGCCAAATATTAATCTTCCTTTGGGCCGATCAATACTCGCATGAACGTACATAAACACCAACATTTAACATTTTTCATGAACTATCTACTCAAGAGAGGTCACTTTAGTGACTTCTTGATACAATTAATTCATTTAAAATTTAAACAAAACCAGAATTTGATTATTTATTTATTCCAAAACCAAATATATTTATTTTATATATTAAACAAAAAAATATATATAAAATAAATAAAATTATTTATATTTCAAAAAATATAAATCCTTATGTTCAAATGTCTTATTTGAACACAAAATTCAAAATTAATTAAAATTAAATTAATTAATTCAATTAGGGTTTTTTTCTCTTTCTCCTCACCCGCAGAACCATACAGAACCCTGAACCCTAGCCATCATGTTCTGCGAAGCCGCCGTCATGAACCAGATCGGTGTTGCCGCGAGGCCACCCTAGCCGCCACACCGTGACGCAGCACCATCACGCACCTGTAACGCAACACCGACAACACCATCATGACTGCGGTCCACCGTGGCAGCACTTGTAACGTGAAACCATATCTGGCTCGCGGCGACGCGATCCACCATGAGCAGCGCGACGAACCACCGCAACAGAGGTTGCGCACCGCTGCAGGAAGCCACTGCGAGTCGCGGAACTACCCCGCCGACACCACCGTTGCAGCTGTGAACCATCACCACGAGGCTGTCGCGAGCACCGTAACAGATCAACGTTGTAGATCGGTGCAACAGATCGACGTCGCGAAACCCCTGTGCGTAACAGATCGGCGTCGCGAAACCAGGCCACCACGACAGTCACGTTTGATGTTGTCGGAGACGAAGAACATTGACGAAGCCATCGCGAGTCACCGCTGCTGCAGAATACACCTCCTCGGACTTGCAAAAAACCAGAAACGGAGGTGCATTCGTAGAAGGGGAAAAGAGGCCGCTGTCACCGCAACAGAGGTCGCGCGACTGCACTGCTGGAGGAACCACCATCGACGCAGCCATGAACCTGAATCGTTTCCGCTGACGACGAAACTACTGCGAGTTGCGCACCGCTGGAGGAACCTCCGTGACAGAGATCGATGCAGCTCTAGTGACGCGAACCACAACGGCGCAGTTCCAGTGATGAAGATGAAGGCACTCAAGGAAGAAGGAACACCAATTGAAAATTAGGGTTCACGCATATGGGATTCTAAGGTTCTGAACCCTCGAGAATAATCCATCAGATTTGGGGATTTTTAACTAATTAGGGTTCTAAATTGAAATTAATTAGGGATTTAAGAAACCCTATGATTCTCAATTTGGGCTTTTTCTCCCAAAATCAGAATTGGGATTAAGGGTTCAGAATTAGGGATTTAGGGTTCTGAATAGAAATTAATTAAATTACTGAAAGACAAGCATGAATCAAGTATGGGTGACTCTGATCCCACATGTAAGCATAAACGCATAATATGATCCTAATAATTAATCATAAACTCATACACATTATTCCATACTGATAATCATGTTGTAAATAGTAATCGGAAGCGTACCTGAATTGGCCATAACGACAATATTGGAGCACTCCTGATACACAGTGATCTTCCTCCTGTAGAGCACCTTTATTTCCCTTTGGTTTTCTCTCTTGATGGGGATAGAGAGAAAGGAACAGACAGGAAAAGTACGTTATGACTTTGTGTGTGCTCTCAAAAGGAGACCACGACCATTTATAAACTGAATTACTTAAGTTTTAGTATTTCTAATTTGGTCCCTCATCAAATTAGAAATTACTAAATGGTCTCTACACAATATTTATTTTCATGACATATATGCCTTTAGCCAAATCTTTAATTTAGTCAGATCACTTTATTATTTGGCTTAATAAATAATGGCCCTAACACATTTAATTATGTATCATATATATGCATGACCCAAAATTACTAACAGAAAACCCGATCACATTAGATGGATAAAGACCTATTTCCCTTGTAGGATGCATATACAAGGTGATATCCAAAATCTTATCTAATAGAGTGAAAAAGGTCTTGCCTAAGATAATTGATGGGTCACAATCTACTTTTATATCTGGAAGAGGGTTGATGGATAGCATCTTAGTGGCTAACAAGACAGTTGAAGACATAAAACGAAAAAGGAAATGTGGGTTGGTAATCAAGATAGACTATGAAAAAGCATATGATTTCGTAAGTTGGGAGTTTCTTTATTACATGATGGAGAGACTAGGATTCTATAGACAATGGATAAGTTTGATTAATGAATGTTTAGAATCCACCACGATTTCAGTTATAGTAAATGGAAGCCCAACCAAACAATTCAATCCAACAAGAGGGTTAAGACAAGGGGACCCTATTGCACCTTTTTTGTTCTTAATAGTGGCACAAGGCCTATCTGGAATGGTAAACCAAGCTGTAAGAGAAAATCTGTATACAGGCATAAATGTAGGGAGAAATATAGTCAAGGTCAATCTCTTACAATTTGTAGATGATACATTGTTTATATGTAGAGGTAACCCAACAAAGCAATCTTTTTGGCAACCAATGATTACAAAAATTAAAAATAAATTGTCCACATGGAAAGGCAAACATTTATCATTTGCGGGACGAATTTGTCTAATAAAATCAGTCATAACAGCCCTGCCCCTTTACTATTTTTCTTTTTATAAAGCCCCGATAGGTGTTTGTGAGATTATTAAGAACCTTCAAAGAAATTTTCTCTGGGGTTGGGGACATGAGGGTAGAAAGATTGCTTGGATAAGATGGGAAAAAAATTGTAAATCTAAGCACGAAGGAGGAATTGGATTAAAAGATATCCATTTGTTTAATAAAGCTTTATTAGCCAAATGGAAGTGGAGACTAGGCATGGAGGAACACGGATTGTGGAAGGATATCTTAGAATCAAAATATGGATCTTGGAGAGGTCTAAGAAGACATACTAGAAAGCATTATACATCAAGGTGGTGGAAAGACTTATGTGATGTATGTGGTGAAGGAGAGGAAGGAAAATGGTTTAACCAAAACTTGGAGTGGAAAGTAGGTTCAGGATCTAGGATTAAGTTTTGGGAAGATACATGGAAGGGATCATTGCCTCTTTATATAAGATTCCCTAGATTATATGAGAACTCTATTAGTAAGGAGAAAACACTAAGGGAGTTCGGTGAATGGACTAACAATGGCTGGGTATGGTTGATGAAATGGAGAAGAGATTGGTTTGAGTGGGAATTGCCTCAA
>Ga0209589_1012581_pt1 | contig 11432 bp, 4 predicted proteins | sample CowpeawhiteBW_FD_187525 | JGI IMG/M metagenome (GOLD analysis project Ga0209589, IMG submission 187525) | Root nodule microbial communities of legume samples collected from California USA - Cow pea white BW (SPAdes) (version 2) | ecosystem: Host-associated > Plants > Roots > Nodule | place: USA...
ATTATTTTTTATTTATATTTTATATATATATATATATATATATATATATAAAATTATTTTTATATCGAAGTTTCACTATATACACAATATCATATAATTGTTATTTAATTTTACAAAAATATAATATTTTTTTAAATTTTTTTCACTATTAAAAAATCTCATATTACATGAGAATTTTCTTACAAATTTGTTAAAAAAAATTACAAGAAAAAACTTTTTTCTACTATTTTTTCTAAGATTTAAATTGACCGATAATTCTTTCGTGGATAATTATCTCCTAAAAAATTATAAAATTTATAAATATTTCTTATAAAATTTGTTGCCAAAAGTGTTTTATATAAAATATTTAGCCAAAAAATTAACAGCACTTTCCTGTATTTTTTTTTTATAACAAAATTTATAAATATTTTTTACATAAAAATTTCAAACAAAATTGACAGAAAATATAAGTTTTTTTAATAGTGTTTATGATAAAATTAATTTTCCTTTTCTAATCGTTTTAGATTAATTGAAGTATATATAACTTATTTTTCAATATTTTTCCTTTCTTTAGGATTATCATCATTAAATTATAAATAATTATAGTTTATAATTAAATATTCTATTTACATTTTCATGTTAAACTAAGAATTAAAAAATTACTAGCCTTGTTAGTGATCAAATTTACTTTATATATATATATATATATATATATATATATATATATATATATATATATATATATATATATATATATAATATAGCTGGCAAATTAAGTTTTGCTAATAAATATTTTATATCTATATGCATTTTTTTTTCTTGTATCTTTCTCTCTCTGTAAATTTCACCAACTTTCAGTCTCGAGGGTAGAAGTGAAGCCCCATAAATTACATAAATATTATAAGAATAAATTAAATATCAAATATTTATCAAAAATTTTTCCAATAGTTGGAGTCTTTGCTAAAATGTAATATTTCTTTTCTTTTGTTTTCAATTTTCTAAGACAAAAATTATTCTATGATTGGCTATGGAATATTATTGTCTTAAAAAATGATTTAGAGTTCATAATGTATAGTAATTTAGTTAACTTTTAAAGCATATAAGTAGTTAGAAATTTGAAAATAAGTGGAATAGCAGAATACTAATTTCTAGAATAAATTTAGGAAAAACGTGTAATTGACGATTTTTATATATTAATATATTTAAAAGATATTATCTATCATATATATTCTTTGGTTATTTTGAAAAGTTAAAATATTTTATATGAATTATAATACTTACATGTTAATTGGATTTTAGACCCCATCTACTAAATTTTATAGTTTGATTCTTATTAGTATTTGACACAATTTATATATATATTTAGTGATCCATGAATCGATTCATGATGATATTATTTTAGTATGAAATAAACCTTGGTAAGAGGTGTATATACCCATATTATGGTTGGATTAAAGATTGTCATCAATATTAATTACTAATACTTGATACCATAATAGTATGTATTAAAAATATCATTTAATTGTGTGGCTATAATAAGTTGATTAATGTAGAAGATTTAATTAGGATATGATCTAGTGAAAGAATAATTAAGATGTTAAGAATCCTTTAATACATCATTTGATGGGTATTTGTATAGTCAAATTTAGATGAAAAATGTATCTATTTTCCATAGATTCGGATTTGACAAATCTTAGAATGTATTCTGATTAGTCGTTGTACTTAATCCATTTGGCATATATCTCTTCTTCATGCTGATGGAACATGATATAGCTAAATATATAATTTCAGATCCCTTTTCTGACTTGTCAATCTCTTTCAAATAAATTAATTATTATTTTTCTTTCTCATCTTTCTAAATTGATATTCTCAATTCAACCATTACACTATTGGCCCTCACATAATTTATTTATTTGATCCCACTATTTATTTATTTTCAATTTGGTACTATTATTATAAAAAAAATTAATTTAACTACTTTTATAAAAAATAATTCAATCTATTTTCTTTTCTTGAATATTTATTAAAGAATGCAATATGACATTTTGAGAGTTATGTATTTCCTTTATTCTTTGTTTTATCAAAACCTCAATCTATAAATTCTAAATCAAAATTGTTAAACTAGATAAGGTGTGAAAATAAAGTGTATATCTTCTGATATAAACACTTAAATTTTTGTTCAACTTATGAATAGATTAAAATTAACACTTGGAGATACAACAATAATGAGCATGAACCCAACCCAGACATAAGGACACCCCTCTTAACTAAAAATCTTAAGGATGTGATAGGATTATAGGCCTTGATTCTTATATGGTGTTCAACATTCTCATTTTTATTTAATGTGGGACTTAGACTCATACTTGGATTCTCAACCGTTTGACTATAAAAAAAAATCATTATGAATATTTGTGACATACAAAAGAGTTGAGATAGCTAAACAAAAATCACTGACTATGAAGTTTTTAAACTTGTAAACTTCATACATGATTGCATGTGATTAAAGAAAGCTTTTTAACATAATAGTTCAATACATTTTGAAGGTTCACCACCAAATATTACTTTTTTAATCCAAACATATCATACTACATTATTAACTACAATTGCACAATGGGAATTAGTATTTGAAATTGTCAAAAGTGAAACAAGGACACATGAAGAGACAAGTCATCAACAAAGGTAAACATTTCCACTTTCATTACAATTTTATACGTATAATTTCATGACATTTTATAATTTACTTTTTTATTACGTAGGCTACAAGATGAATCAATCAACAATTAATCTAAACTAGGTGTTAATGACGTTAGAGTTTTGACAAGTCCTTGTTTGATTACATCTACCATTGAAAAAAATGGAGACAAGCCTACGATGAAGATAAAAGGTGTTGATCTAGATGCTTCCAAGATGATGATGATGCAAGTGCTCAAGATATTTGATCTTGGGTTTAGGTTGCAATTTATAGTTTAAAGTGTTGTAAGTGGTTTATTTATCATTGATCTTGTTTTGCTTAAGTAGGTAATTCATTTGGAAGTGAAATGTTAAGTTTTGTTTTGATGGATTAAATGTGATATTTGCATTTTTGTTCTTACATTTCATATTAAATTTAAATATTTAGTCATAATTGTGAATAGATAAAAAATAGTTATGAATGAAATTGGTAATACATTGATTTTAAAGGATTAAGTATATGATAGCTATCTCGTAGCTGAGACGTTCACGAAAGAATGAGAAGAGAATGTTAAATATATGATAGCTAGGGTTCCCATAATTGGATAGACCAATACAATAGAATCAATCATTGCTTAGTTTCTTTATACATATTATATTATAATTGCAATTTCTATTTGTTTCTCATTTCTAATTTTCTGCGGGCACATGATGATGACTCATTTCATATAGCCCTATGTGTCAATCACTATTGCCCTTTTGAGGGAACAATAATTCCCAAGCAAGGGCTACATACCCGATTTAGTACCCTGCACACTCTATCCTACCTCTACCTTCCACCAAACTGTTAGGGTTTATTCATTCATGGAATATTTCCTTTTTACACTTAATTCTATACCGTTCTTAATTTATAGAATACTTATTTTAAATTTAAGATTAAATATTTTTTGTAGTCTTTAAATTTAGACATTAAATTAAAATTTGTTTATATCTCAAATTTTAATACATTTTGGATGTTAAACATAAAAATAAATGAATATAATTTTATTAACTCATCGATGTTAATTTTTTTTATATGTTAAACAATATTTTACACTAACATTTGATTTGATATTTTTCAAACCAAATCTTAATATGTTATTTGACACTCTTGTAGTAAAAAAAGAGAGATAAAAGTCCCTTTTCCATACTTCTTACGGTTCATGATCCTTTATTTTTGTCTAGTCCTGACCTTTTTCCTTCCCTCTTGCCTTTCATTATCCCCAGATCATTATTACCTGACTCTTCCTTTAAAGGTTATTGAATTAATTATCATTAAATCCTGATTGATTATATCAATATTGGATCTAACACCATAAAGACTCCTTAGCTTCACTTAACAAAACATAAGACTACAAGAATGTCATTTTGAACCACTCACCCAACTGGTGTTGGGTCTAAAAGCACGAGAAATAAAAAAAATTAACACAATTTGACTAAAAGAAATATATGTGTTAGCTTTTTAAAATTGAGAACCAAATTTTATCAAATGTGGTACACCGATAAATTCTAATTTTATACGAAAATTTAAGAATTAAAAGCATATTCAATTCTAAAATTTATGTTTAAATATAATTTATATTTAAACATATATTTATCACACATTTTACTTATATAAAAAATAAACGTTTTTCTTGTTTGTGATAGAGCTTAAAATACTAATTTTGTCAAAATTGAGTCCGGGAAAGTACTCAAAGTTCAAAATCTTTTTTCTTGAAAGATGACAGGAAAGTGGCATAAGCAACAAGATGAACAAACTGAGGAGTTATAGGAAGAATAGTAGCCACCATTTGAAAAAGTGATGCACTTTCCTCCCACCATTTTCTCACCTCCTTAATGCCCTCAAAGCAAGGAACAACTACTTAGTGCCTTTTCATAATTGCTTATACAATAAGTAGGGACATGCTCCATGCACTCTCAAATTCAGTCTCACATTTTTTATGTATTAAAACAGTTTCATTATTTAGAAATCAAAATTGACTCCGTAATCCCTTTATTTTTGCCCTAACTCCTCCATTTATAAATCTCAACCGTCATCAACCATAGGATTCAAAGAAAGACACGATATGTCTAAATTTTAATTAACGCAAAGGTTTAAATTTAATTCATTTTCACCAACTAAATTAATAAGATAAGATTTACCTTATTTTATATTATAATTTATTTTCATCTCTAATTAAGATGGATCTCCAAAGATAATTAAATCTCACGAAAAACAATTCGCTTTCACAATTTTAAAAGTCAATGAATCCTCCTTTTGAATGGATCGGTGAAACTATTTTGAAAGGAAGCCCTATGATTCATGCAAATCTCTAAAACGTGAAATAGCTGTGTTTGTTATCATTTAACTGTGTGTTACCATTTAAATATTATCATTGCACCTTATCCAAATGTTTTTTCTTGCACATTTTATTATTGTATTTGTTAATTTTCCTGGATTGGATAAATCTTTTATAACGTCAATATTCTATCTCAACCTTTTTTTGTAAAGCAACGTGGTTTTATTAATAATATAATTACAAAATGTATAAACATTTAAGAAATAGGACGGTACAATGTAATGAAAAAAAGTATGGGTGGTAAAATATGAGAAAATTTGAAATTTTGTCGATAAAATATAAAAGTACCTTGATAATCAATTTTTGAAAAAAAATAAATTATATTGGTTACTTTATATATTCTCCAATTATATAACCGATGTAGATGTAGTCCATATAAAAGTGAAAGAATATTTACACTACTTATTAATTGATGTAGAAAATACATGCAAAAACTGAATATATCACATCTATTTACATGATGAAAATGTTTTCTTATGAAGGTGGAGGTGATGGCTTTTTGAGAGTAAGTGAAAAAATGATTGAAGTTGCAAATTGAATAATGATTCTATTTAAGGTATTTTTCAATTAAAAATGACTCTATTTTTCATAATTTATTAGAATAATGATTATTAGAAATATCATATCATGATGAAAATAATTGTGTCTAATTAATGGAGTATTAGGTATTTTTCAATGAACTATATTAAGACACTTTCAAAAAATCTTATTTCAAGTTTAAAATTGTTGCTTTATATTATATATTAAATGACACTAGTTGTTGTCGTTTGAGTTGCACCACCATTTTATCCTTTGTGATAGCAAGATTTATAGTGGTATGAAAAGCTCTCACATATAGTGGATTGTAAAAGACATTATATATGATAAAAATTATCATAATTAATATGATTTTTTGTTGTGTATGAACGAGAAAATTTGGGACAAAAAATTATTTATATAATTAACATTTATAATGTTTATGCATAAATATATGAGGTGAACGAGGTAAGTAATATATAATAAACGTAAAAGGACTTCAAGATATAAAACTAATTATTATGTTTATGAAGATAAAAAAGAAATTGTATAAAAATCTAAAATAAAAGATAAAACTAAGCAACTTTAACGGTTGCATCAAAACTTAAAGATCTGATTTATTCTTTAAAATTATACAAATTATTTTATGAACATATTTTAAGTGGCAGATATTCAGCCAATATTTTGGGATAAGAGTTGAATTAATTTTTGTTCCATCTTTTCATTCAAAAATGTTAGATTGGTCCTTTAGATTTTTTAGTCTCAAATTAATCTCAAATTTTTAAAAATTGATGCAATGTAATCATTTTTGTTAAATTTCTTGAAACGAACCAATGATTTTTCATCAAAATTGAAAATAGGATTATGTCAATTACATCAACAAAGAAAATCAACATTGTTCACAACTTTAATTTTTATGGAAAAACCTTGATCCAATTTAAGAAATTTAACAAAAAAAAGACCAAATTGCATCATTTTTTCAAGAATTGAGAACAAATTGAAACTAAAAAATACTAGAGGACCAACTTGATATTTTTGAACTAAAATTAAAACCAAAAGAGTAATCTCAAATCTTTTATATAAACTAAAGTATTGTATTTATTTTTTTATGATAATAAAAAAATAATAATATTATTATTACTATTATAATTATAAAATTAAATATAAATAATTTTTATAATTTTCCTATACTTAATTTTTATTTATATTGATTAAAATTAAAAATTAATTAAATAAAAAGATGGTTAAATTAAACAAATGATCATTTAAAAAATATTAAGAAAATAATTATTTTATTTAAAAAATATTTAAAAAGTCAAATTAAAAAATATCAAATATATAAAATATATTAAAAATATCATTTTTTTACAAAATATATTTAAAATTATATAATAAATTATGTAAATATAGAAAAATTTGGGAGGTCATAACGTAGGTCCGCCTATATTTAGTGAGTAGTATAAGAAAGTAAAATAAATTGTACTATCATAATATATTTCAAAATGAAGTAGATAACAGGGTAAGATGTAAATCATGTTTAAATGCAAATAAAATGATAAATTCAACTTATGAAATAGTAAGTTGTGTTTGCCGTTAAAATATCTTTAAGTGTTATTTCATGACCATGTTAGTCTAATATTAAATTCAAACATTCCAAGAGATATTTCTTCTATTTATAATACGAATATTGATAATTTGGTATTATCATATTTTATTTTTTATTTATTTTTATTTTGTATTATTATTTTATTATTAATTTTTTAGATATTTTATGTTTTACTTAATATTTAATAAGTATTTGGTTTATATATTTAATATTTTATTGATAAGTAGAAATATAAAACAAATTAAAAAATATTGATAGAATTTGGTTATCAAAGTTCTCAATAAGAGGAGATATTGATAAAGTTGGTTATTCCAATATAAAATCAAGTACAAAGTTGCAGACTCAATCTAATTCAAAAAAAATCTAAAAATAAGGAGTTTGTCAGATGTCAAAATGAACAATCCTTCTAGAAAATCATCACCTCTTCTGGGGGAAGAAAGGGAAAAATAATTATTTTCGGGAGAAGGACACTTGACCTAAAAGGAAAGAAGGTAGATGCGCATTCTGAATGCTGGATGCATTTATCTCCATCATTACTTCAACATCCTGAATGTTAAGGAGTAACTAACCCCCTTATCCATGATGGTTGAATATAATGTATTATTAAATCTTTGTGAATTTCACTACTCAATATAATTTTTTTCATCACTCTTGTGTTTTATTCTTATTTTAAATGTATGATAATTATTGATTGTATATTTGTAGGTATCTAACCATTGGACACGATATTAGAACCTAGACTAGAATAAACAACTAATTGACTTTGTATCTAGACATAGAGTACATCATTGGTCATTCTTAACATCAATTTTTTTTTATCTTAATGTAAACGTATAATAAAAATTACTAGACAAAGGGTTTTTATTGTTCAAGTTTAGACTTGTAGATAAAACATGAATGCTTGTTACAAAAGGTGTGACTCCTAGACAAGGAATCAAAAGTATATTTTTGGTGTTTTTGCTTTGAATAGAATCATGAAATCCAAATTTAGTGAAGCCTTTTATCATATGTTGTTGCGCACCATATGTTTGATAAAAATACAAAAAGAGTTTTATTTTTGTTTATATGAAATTTGTTGTCTAATTAATTTTCCTACAAAAAAGCCTAAGATAGTACTTTATAGATGTAACAAATTGTCTGATTGTGACACTCGTAATTTAAGTGATGATCAATTTCTTAGGCTAGAAGCTCTAAAACTAGAAACCTTGCTCTTGGATCAATATATTACTTGAGTGAAATAAACTTAACTTGAACAATATATGCATAATCGACAACCCCTAAAATCTCATAATTTGCTCAATACAACAAGTTATTCAATTCAAAACCTTACCATATCCTCTTTACTTAAATTATAATCTATTTAAACTAGTTTAACTCCAATCTCACCAACTAAAATACCATAATACCCTATATAATTAACTTAAGACACTTTTCATCAAATTCATAACTCATTATATTAGAGTATTATATTGAAAATCCTATTACATTCAACCAATTTGAACTATAATACCATTTAATTTTACTTAATTTCACATACTAATTATTCATTAAACCTAAATGAACTAATTCACCCTTAACCTAGATTCAAATTTCAAACAAAGTTAGTTTCCTTGACTTTAGGTTCATTGTACACTAAGATATTTATAAATTGAATAAGATGGTGAAGCTAAAAGCACTTTGAGATTTGCTTGGTCACTTATAAGCTTAAAATGCTAACCATAAAACATCTACAATAATCTCAAACTCAACAAATGCTCATTTTTATCCACAATTCTAACATGTATACAACACTTGAAATGCTAATTGTTTTTAAATTTTTTTCATTTCAAAAAAATTGTACACGTGACAAGTCATAATTGTACCACGTGTTAATGCTAGTGTCTCGTGTCAATCCCGATATTCGTTATTTTTGTTTAATTCAGTCCCTATAATCATTATTTTTGTTTAATTTAGTACCAAATTTTGTTAAAGTAGGACAATTTAATTTTTTAAATTGACATTATTATTAGTTATTTTTGAAATTCAATTATAAATTATTAATATTTAATTATAAATTGAATATAATTCTTTGACTCAATTGTTAAATAGAATATAATTATTTAAATATTATTAAAATTTTAAAAATATATATTAATATTTGTAGAATTGACATTAAAATCTAAAATATTTATTATTTTTATTTCATTTTAGATATTAACATAAAAAATATTTTATATTTAAATGTTAATTTTACAAATATTAGTTTACTTTTCTAAATTGTTTTGAATATTTAAAATATTTTTAAATATCAATTTTAAAAGTATTTTCGAATATAAATATTAGAAAAAAAGCATTTAATAATTATGTTCTTATAATATTTTAAATAATTATATTCTATTTAGCAATTAAATATAACAATTTTATTCAATTTATAACTAAATTTAATAATTTATAATTGAATTTAAAAAATAATAAATTCAATTGTCAATTTTAGAAAAAATATTAATATAATTTCTATAAAAGATATTAAATTTGATGTCAATTTGAAAGAGACAAAATTGATTTATTTTAACAAAAATTGGGACTAAATTAAACAAAAATAACGAATATAGGGACTAAAGTGAACAAAAAAAATAATACTACCACAAACTGACACATGACACTAGCATTGACATGTGGCACAACTGTGACTTGACACGTTGACAAATTTTTTGAAATTAAAAAAAATAATTTTTTTAGAAAATTTAGAAAAATAAAAAAAAATTAAAAAAAGGAGATACACGTAGCATGTACTGTTCAAAAACGTTAAATGTTTAAATACTGTTAGTGAAAAGGACCAAATTGACCAAAATTTGATGAAAATGAGGACCTAATTGAACACAAAACGAAAATGATGACCAAAATGAATAAAAACAACGAAAATAGGGACCAAATGTATATTTAAGCCAAAAAATATTTATTATTTTTTAAATGATAAGGAAAATTCTTAATGTAAATTTAAATGATAAAAATTTTAGTACAACATTTAAATAGAGATTAAATTTGGTCAATTTGGAGAGGGGCAAAATTGGGACTGATTTAAACAAACATAACGAAAATTTGGACTAAATTAAATAAAATTAAAAAAATTAGGATCGAATTGAATATAAGTCAGGAGACACTAACACGTGACAATGACACTAACTTGACACTAGCTTGCCATGTGGCACTGACACTGGCACGTGTCACAATGCTAAATTAACACGTGGATAACATTTTTAAAATTTTTAAAAATTAAAAAATTAAAAAGAAAATTAAAAAAAATTAAAAAAACCACAAAGTGACATGTGACAATTATTGTTCACGTTCTATTAACGATCTACACGGCGTTAGTAAAAAGGACCAAATTGATAACAATTTACAAAATATTAGAACCATTGTAAACATTTCAAAAAAATGAGGACCAAACGAAGCAAAACTTATGAAAATTGGGACCAATAAAGCATTTAAGCCTAAAATAAATAAAGAGAACTAGTACGTGACCGAAGATAAACATAAATAAATAAATGGGAGTAAATATAAATTAATAATGACTAGGACCAACTGGAGATGAATATAAATAAATTAATAACATGAGAGTTAAAATATAAATTAAAATGAGGTTATGGACACTTCACTTAAGTAAATATAAAAATAAAAATAATTATGAAGAGATAAAAAAATAATAAAAGTAAAAAGATAAAATGATAAATATTTTCTCCCCTGAGTTATTATGAAAGATATATCCCAAAAAAATTTAGCTACTCTTAAATAACTTCGTTAACATTTTTGCTTTCTTCTCTTCTTTTTACTTCATTGTGAATCTCTTCTTTCCTTTCCCCCTTGATTCTATTCCTATTTATAAGCCTTCTTACAATCATTTCTTTGTGATTCAATTTGAACCTAAATTTCTTTAGTTTGGTATTCCGGTTTGGTTGAAATTTCTCTTTAGAATATTTTTTCTCTCTTTTGCTTCCACGTTAAAAATGCACATGCTTTATAAACGAGGTTAATAAATGTTGTATTATTCTCTAATTTCATTCCTCCCCACTTTTTTTTTCTTTGTTATAATAGATTAACTTTCTCACCACATATTCGCCGTTATCTTTTCTTAAATCTATTCAACCTAAACTCATTCTTATCCATTTGTTTAAGAGATTCATTTATATAACTAAAGATTTGTCTAATCATATGAGAAAATTTATCGTTTTTCTTTTCTTTATTATTCATACGTTTATATATATATATATATATATATATATATATATATATATATATATATATAT
>Ga0209589_1012582_pt1 | contig 11432 bp, 7 predicted proteins | sample CowpeawhiteBW_FD_187525 | JGI IMG/M metagenome (GOLD analysis project Ga0209589, IMG submission 187525) | Root nodule microbial communities of legume samples collected from California USA - Cow pea white BW (SPAdes) (version 2) | ecosystem: Host-associated > Plants > Roots > Nodule | place: USA...
AAAAAAAAAAAAAAAAACCAAGAAAACCAACACAACAACCAAGAGAAGGGTAAGCTAGTATATTAAAACATTTTCGTAAAAAAATGTATCACAAATAAGCAACATACCAATGAAGCATAAGTCACACAACTATATCAATTTATACAACTTAATTGACTTTAGACTTAATTATCCGGATGATGCACTTGATATAGAATTATAAGGAAGTATGCACCTGTGATGGTTTCTAAATTCTGTTTAGACAAAAAGAGTCCTCACCCAACCACATATAAGGTTAATCCCATTATGCCTTAAGCCCAAATACATCCCAAGATTATAATCTTTTGTCACTCTGACCACATAATCCATTCCACTCTATATGAGTGTGAATGATTATTAGTGTTCAAAATACCTTCCTATCAAGACATCCCCTATATCAAGACATACACTAAAACACTCTCAAAAAGAGTTTTCCTTGAAATTCTTTCAATTAGCCAATGTTACATGCTCACAAACACATAATTATTTTAGATATCAATAACATTTATCTCTATATAAAAAAAAATCTATAATAAATCAGCAAAGTCTTACTTAAGCTTTGACCAACTCGTTCAACGAGCACATATTCTCGCTGGGCGAAGATTACACTTTCGACCAGCGACGAGATTGTTCGTCCAACAAATTTACCATTGGGACTCCAGGGAAAATATTCCTCTTTAATTTGCCTAGCGAGTTATGCTCGCCCAATGACTTTCAAATCAATGAACCCCTGATGCATAACTCGCCCAATGAGTCCTCGCTCGTCCAATGAGTTTGCATAATTCTGTAGAACAAAATTCTACATAATCGTGCGAATTCCAATTCTGCAAAATTGTGCATTTTTGAGTCCAAGTACACCTTAGCTTAAGAATTTACAACTTACCTAAGTCATACCAGAGTTCCATTTACATAAAACACCACTATGAAGGAATCTAAACCCATTATCAATTACACATATTCAATCTAACCGTAAACATAACAATTAACACTAAATTTCTACATATATCATGCTACAGTCAAATTCCACCATCAAATATAAGAAATTCACACCAATTCAACATTCACACGAGACAAACAAAGTCTAATTTGCTTCCCTTACCTGAGTAAAGTTGGACACTGGCTCTAATAACACCAAGACTTTCCCTAAGCCACAAGGTACTCTATCTACACACAGATACACCACAAAATGATCAGATCATCATATCCTTATGATCCTTGATCAATAGAGAATCAAACATAAGACAACATATTTATATGCGACCTTAAAGAGAGATGCTTGCAAGATGATCATAAAATACAAAAGATGAGCTAAAAGTCAACTTACTCAATTTGAGAAACTGATCGGATGAACTTGAAGATCTCACTGTGAGGATCACACAGGCGATCTTCGATCTTCAAAGAGATTATTACAGGGTCAGGAAACTTAGAGAGATGAAAGAGCTCCAAGAAAGAGGGTTTTAGAGAGATGAAATATTTTTAAGTAATGAGATCCCTTTATGAAAATTCTATTTATAATTATGCGTTATATTATTACAATAATAGTATCTCATTATTTTAAAACACTATCACTCTTAAAATACTATTTTCTAGGTTCTCACAAAATTGATCTCTAATTAGGAAATTTGTCTCTCTAAACATATTTTTTTGTTACTAAAATTGGTTATTATTTAAAATTTTTCTTGTGATGTTAAGATTTAGATATTTATTAAACATATTTGATGGAAAATTAATACTTTTAGTGTTAATATTTGTCAGAATGATTCAATGTGATCCTTTGTTTATTTATTTATTTTACTTATGTAGTACTCATATTTGTTAAAAAGAGTTAATATAGTCGTTATACTAACATGTCATTTAGAATGGCAATATGATAATGTAAATGATACTTGACAATGAAGAGTTAGTATCCAATTTGGATAACTCAACCATGAAGAGTTAGATTCTCATGTTGTAATTCTCTAAACCAATGTTGGATAACCCAACAACATTAGACTATGTCACGTGTTATTTACATTATACCACTATATCATGTTCAAAATGACATTAAATTAATGATAGAAAAAAATATGAACTCTTTTTAATGAATAAGAAGATTACTTTGAATAAAAACAAAAGTTGAGCAAACGTTCCCTGAAAAATCATCCCACTTTCTGTTTTTTTTTTTTCATTTCTTTCACTTTCTTTCTTTTTCATTGTCCTTTTTATTTAAGCGCATGCCTACCATAAATTCATGGTCCCTTTCTTTGTGATAAAATCATAATATACTTCCACAGAGAAAGTCCAAAGTGATTAATGAGAGAAAAATGCACCCAACACATGCATTCTTAAACTTGATTGAAAAATGATAAATCTTATAAGTCTTTTATCTTATTCAATACTTTTTTAATCAATAATAAAGGTGTTGCTAGCCCTTTTCTTGATGAAAATAAGTTATCATTTAATTGTTTGGATACTTTTACAATGAAAAAAAATAACCCTATTGCCTACATTCAACTCAAAAGAAAGATAACAATCTAGCAAAAACAAAATATTCTATTTGGTTTCTTCTTTTCATTTCTTAATTATAAGAAATAATAAAGACTTTTTTTTTTCAATTATTTCTCATGCAAGTAAATATATCGTTTAATAACACATATCAAATGTATTGATATAAACAAGATTCTCTTAAATTATAAACAATGCCCTTAATATAAGTACTACTTAAAGTTGTTCAATTTTTAAACATTTCCAAAGCAGAAATCAAAGTTGTAATACTAGTGATTAAATCATGAAGCACACTATTTTGTTTGTAATAAATGAATGAGTTGAGTTGTGTTGTGCAGCAGCAATTAAGAATGGAGTGAATTGAGTGGTTTTGATCGAACAGAATTGGGGACAGAGACAAGAGAATTTATTACTCCGTTAGTGATGCCGGGGTGTGTAATACTACACAACACATTATGGTTCAGTTAAAGCATGAAAAATTCTTGGTTTTGCACAAACCAAGGTTGCATCGTTTTCGGACACAGATCCAAATTGGAAGCAGTCAAGGACCTACTTTACAGTTACTGTACAGCAACCACGATCTGTCATGCAATGAAATGTCAATCCATATTCCACACACACACACACACATTGCTGGTCAAACAACTTTGACCATTCATCTCTCATTCTAATCACCACCACCACTTAGCCACTTAGCCACACCAAAGCAAATTTCACTGTTTAACCCTGCACTTCACTTTGTCATTGTTATCAGGGTCTACCGGAAACCTACTCTGTCACCTAGATTCTCGCTACGTTACAAGTACTGTCTTGGCTGCACTTCATATCTACCAAAACCTTTCTCATCACTCATCACATGACTCATCACTCAATTATTATTGTTCTTGTCAAAAACCCAAAGGAATCAAAATCTTAATCATCCTTGCTTCTTCTTTTTCTTTCTTCTATTTTGCAATTAACATAAACAATAGTCATATGTGTAACTGCTAGTTTTCTGCGTTTTACTAAGAATTTCTTTCATTATTTTATGCCTCCCTTCGTTTCTCTCAAGGAAGAGAAGCCAAAAACGATAACATGGTTAAGACAGAAGATAAAACAACAATATAACAATAGGGAGAACATGCATGACTCGTGGCATTCGATATTCTCTTTTCTTTTCGTTCAAGAAGTGGGTCCCCACACACTACAACACGATCAAGCTCTCACACTTCTCGGTTTGATGTTCTTTTACAGGCTCAGAAACCAGACGAGTTCATTGGTTGCTGGTGAAATGGCTCAACCCCATAGGCGACCCCATGGAAGCAAACTTTGCAAGTTCTTGGGGTAGGAACTGAGGTCCACCACCACCACCTCCTCCTCCTCCTCCTCCTCCTCCTCCGCTGACTCCGAGAAAATCCCTTGTCAAATTGTGCTCCGCGGCGCTTGAACGAAGCTTTAACTTGACAGGCTCACTTTGCAGCTGCGCATTGGTTTGCATCACGAGTTGGTCAAAAGTGTTTGGTGAATGCGTCAATGAGGTGAAATCAGGTGCAGCAGTGGTATTACTTGGCAGCATGATGGCTGCAGCGGCGTTGTTGTTATTATTGAGACTGGTAGTTTGCGAGGAAGGTGAGTTCATCACACCGAAACTACCACTGAAAATGGAAGGGTTGGTGCTTCTGGTGGAACCCATCTGCGCTGCTTTCTGAAGAAGCGCAGTGGCTGACATAGGTGAAGCAGGCTTTGAATTCTTGTTTGGACCCTCAGAGTTATAAATAGACGCCAAGTCCACTACAGTTCCACCTGCTTCCCCTCTTTTTCCAATAGGAAGTGACGACAGAGAAAGATTTGCACTGGTAGAATTAGAACCCGCAGGCACCCCAAAATTAGACACCATCGATGTAGAACCCATCAAACCATTAGCCTGAGCCATTTGCACAATATCAGGCAAACCTGAGGAAGAACATGACGACATGTAATTGGGCCCCACATCGGGACCATTATTGTTGCCGTTAACATTACCATTATTATTATTATTATTCATCTGGGGATTCCCCTGGTTCAACCACAGCGACAAGCTAGGCCTTGGTTGTTCCATTCCATTAAAATCCAACCGAAAACCATGTGGCCCGAATTGTGGAATGCCAGAAACGTTTTGAAGACTTTGTGCTGCTGCTGCTGCTGCAATTAGTCCATGCCCTCCCAAACCACCCTGCGAGTTCATCACATTACCACCCTCTTCGCTCTTGAAATTTAGATTTGTTGAGGTGACTGAGGTGAGTCTCGCACTCTCTTCTGCCAAGGCATCGCAAAATGCTCTGTGGGTAATGAAGCTGTCCTTTCTGTTCAAAATCCAATGGAACCCCATTAACTACCTCGTCTCAACATCTCCTCCAAAATATACATCAATTTAGGAAGCATTAAATTTGAAACTCCGCGACCAATGAAAAAACATCGGACTTGTTACATAAATATAGTACTGCATAATCATAAGCACGCATTTATTTCATTGCAACAGAAACATATATATTAATTAAATCACCTGGAGAAGAGGGTGCCACAGTCACATTTGTATTCTCTAGTGCCGCAGGTCTTGGTGTGGGCTTTCCAATCTGATTGGACTGCGTATTTCTTGGAGCATTTCTCACACTTCCACTTCTTCTCGCCGTGCTTTCTGCTGAAGTGCTTTTTGATGCCGGTGAGGTCGCCGAGCGCTCTTGCAGGGTCGTGGTGGACGCAGGATTGTTCGGGGCAGATATACACCTTCTTCCTTACCTCTTTGTTGGACCTTTGTCGTAGCTTCCATGGAAGGTTGTGACCCCTTCTGTGAAGCTGAAGGTTTTGGTCTCTCTGGAACCCTTTGTTGCATATTTCGCATATGAATCGGTTCGTGGCCATGAGGGTCTTCGGCGAGAGAGCAATGACCTCGGCATCTGGATCTGTAACATGAAAAATTTGGAAGAAAAAAATGAGCTAAAAAGATGAAAGTGCATGACGGCGTTATTTGAAGTGCTTTGATTGATGAAGGAGGATGAAGATGAAGATGAAGATGAAGATGAAGTTGACGGTGAAGACCTGGTGTTCCTGGAAGGTTTCTCTTCTTCTTGGGAGGGGGGTTAGGTTTAGGGTTAGGGTTTGTGTTTTGCTCTTGAGTGAAGGCTCCGATGGAAGTGGATAGGGAAAAGGGGTCACCGGGCATCATTTGCATATTAGAAAAAAGGGGGAAATGGGGATTTGGGGTATATTGGAATGGGTGGGTAAGCAGTGAGCAGAAGCAAACAGCGAAGTTTCAAAGGTTTCAGACAGTACAAAGAAGAAAACAATGGTTTTGGAGTAGCTAAAGCCAAGAAACGAACATAAATTCTTTTGGAGGGTACCCAAATTCTTTAAAGAGAGTGGATGGCTTTATATATATCGTTCTGCCAAAAGACAAGAAAAGGCCATAAACGAAAACTTGAATCAAACCAAAAATATTTAAAGCCTGAAAAAGAAACTATATACTAATGCAAAGCATGAACTTCCAACTGCTGGTGATCTGGTTTCTCGTTTGTTTGATTTCGTTTCTCTGAAGATAAAACCAAAAGCCCATATAAACCATAAGATGGTTGTAGATAACACTCCACCTCTATCTTATCTCTCAGTCTCACTCACTCACTCACTCTCTCTCTCTCTCTCTCTCTCTCTCTCTCTCTCTCTTGCTGTCTTTGGTCTTGAGACTAGTCTATTTCTCATCTTATTTACTTGTATCCTCAAAGACGGTGAGCCATATGTTTAGATGGGCCACCACAGGGACATTACACACACGCTCTCTCTCTCTCTCTCTCTCTCTCTCTCTTTCACAGTCACACACAGAGGGACACATAAAAACAGACACAAACCACACGCACAATCGTTTTGTGTCTTGTGTTTGAGGGAGGTTTGTTTTGCCTTTTTGCCTAGTAAACCAGAGATTTGAATATGAAGAAATAGGAGGGTTGTGTGTTTGTAGCGCTATGGCACACATATATGTGAGCACAAACTCCAATTGTTTGCTTTAAAAGCCGAAAATATTTTTGAAAAGGCATTCCAAGTAAGTACTAGTAACTTTTGGTTGAAATGAATAAAATTATACTATATATATTCTGATGAACATCTCGAGAGAGAGAGAGAGGTAAATAGTACAACAACTACAACCACTACTAGTAGCAGTAGACTAATAGATATAGTTGCAAGGGTTGTGTGTTTGACTGCTTGTATCGTTGTGCTTGCTTGCAGTAGTTATAGGAAATCAAGGTTAAAAAAATAATGCTGCGCTTCTTGAGAACCAGCGAGGAGGGTCTCAGAAAAAAAAGTGTTTTACCTTTATTAGATGCTTTATCAGGTGTGGAATGATTAAGCCATAATTACAGCCCTGAAGACCACTCTTTTTTAGCATGCGAGAGATTAAATCAGATCAGACTTCAGGGTCAGAGAGAGATCCATTCACATTCACATTCACTCACAGACACTGATATGCTGAGAAATAAGAAGAAAAAAAATTGTTTATTTTTCATATGAAGAAGATATTAAGTTCATATGTGGGGTCCAGTATACAATATAGTGGGCCTGAGGGGAAGGGTTCTCTTTTTCCAATGCAAGGTGATAGGACCGTCCGTGATACCTCTGTCTCTGTCAGACAAACGATGTGGGACCCAGAGATTAGACCGTGGGGGACCCTTGATGCACCGTCCAATTCCAAAAAGTGCGAGTGATGAAAACTTGTGCATTATGTTTCATGAGAAGGGTTTATGGCTAAGACTAGACTACTACGCTAGATGGATGTTGTTACTTGTTGAAGGTTGAAGTTGACGTACGTATGTACGTGTATACGCGTACATTTACGTTAGGATGCCACGAAACATGTCTGGGAATGTGATCCTATTGTTTGCTCATCACGACCACGATGTTACCTCACAAACCTCAGCTTCTTCCTCGCACCAGTATTCCTGATGTGATCACCAAACTTTGGTGACATGAACCCTGTTATTTCCTCTTTTCTCCGTTCCAAAAGCTGTTAGACTTGTTTCTTTCACAATAAATCATGTTTTGTTCTGTGAACAAAAACGTCAACTGTTGTGTGTTCTTCGGAAAACGACCCCACACAAAATTCTCCTCATAATAAGTGAATTCATGTTTATCAATGGATATAAAGATTTTTAGTAAAATGAGATTTTCACATTTACATAAACGGTGTGGCAGATATTAGGTAAAAGATGTGATATTAATACAGTGGTATTTTTGGATAAATAATAAACTTGTGGAACAATAGCTGATCTAATCTACACTTAATAATTATGGGTTGTGGAATATAAATTATATAGGGAAAGAAATAAAAAAAAAATTGTACAAGTAATATTCCTAACCAAACGCAAACTTAAGGGCAGATCTGAGGATTACTTGAGTGACAGAGACACCTCACCTTACAGTCACACTAGCATAATTAATGAGATAATTACTTGATGATGACCGAGCCAAGACAATGATTTAACAATCTCTTTCTTTTGTTGGATAAAATTCTTGCAATTGATCATCGAATTCAAAAATAAAGAGATACCCCATTTCTAATTCCACTGCATATAACAATTATGACAGCTTCAACTTTTCTGGGAACAAAGAAAAGGAAGAGAGAAAGGCATCTAGAACTGTGTCGTACCAAAATGCATTAGAAGCACATGCATAGACAGTTGCAGAATTAATATTTATTACTCTTTTTTTCTGCTTTAGATGAGCAATGAGTATTTAAGGAAGGCAATAATCTGCAGGTTACATATGTAACATTGGGCATGCTCCTGCTCTATACCATATGTAGTCCACGTGATTAAAGAAGACTGAGAGGTTTGAAAATCATATATTTTTCCGATTCCTCGTCATAACTTCTTCTGTCTATTTCCAACAACCCTACATGTCTGGTGTGGGAACAAATATTGCCATCAGAAGTAACAATATTAGCCTTTTATATTTGCACCTCAACTAAACCACAACTACTGAGGTTAATATGAGGATTAGTATTCCATATAGAGGGCACCGACTGAATCAGAAAAGCATGCTCATTTTCTTGTGCAAATGGTTGTTTAGAGTGTGTGTACACGCATCATGATGGTCCATATATAAGCATAGACTAGTTGACTTTCACTTGAAAAGGGTTAGATGAAGGTGAAGAAGGTGAAGAAGGTGAATAAGGTGAAGGTGTGAAGCTTTACGTCTTCTACCTATTTAATTATGCAGTTTCATAATAGGAGGACCATCCTATGTTATTCATACCCCTTTTGAATCCATGAGCATATTGGAAGAATAAGATCCCATATAGGTGTAGCTTGTTAAAAACATAGTGTTTAGATTGGAAAAAATCCCTTTGGGGCCATCATATCCAACACCCACCCTTAGTTAGATTTCTAAGCTATTACCTCATTTGGTCTATGCTACTTAATGCTTAAGGATGGAGCACTCCTCCAACTTCCTCTCCTACAGTTTTTTCTTTTTCATCTTGGTTAAAGGAAGGCTTATGGTTTCCGCTATCAAAATTCATGCAACAATTACAGTTTTTTTTTTTTTTAGAGGGGTAGAACTCATAACCATATATAATTATGAAATAGGTGTTAGAAGTGAGCCTTAAGTCTAACTCAATCCTTCCAAATTGACTTGTAAGATGAGGATTGCACCCACTTATATATTATAAATTGGTCCACTTCTAGTCGAATAGGTGTTAGAAGTGGGCCTTAAGTCTAACTCAATCCTCCAAAACTGACTTGTAAGATGAGGATTGCACTCACTTATATATTATGAATTGGTCCACCTTTAATCGACGTGGGACTTCCAACAATAGCAGAAAGAAAAACTTGAAAAAAAAAAGAAGTTTTAACTGGGAAGTGATTGAGATTGCATCGTCATGTAGGTAGTGGAATTGGTGAGGAAGAGAATTAGGTGAAGAATAGCGATCAAAGGAAGAATTAGTGATGGATTAATTAGATAATAGAAGGTGTGGGGGCCAGGGTTTTGACAATATTGTATTGAGGAAGTGAAAAGCAGGGTGTTTTTGAATTTTGATGGAATTAAAGAAAGGAAAATGAGCATAATAATTGAATTTATAATAATTTGGGGAAAACGTAATGTGTGATGTTATAAAAATATGAGACAACTCAACTGCTTTTGGCATCTTGCATTCGGAATTTCCCTTCCAATCTATATATTATTTGTTTCCTCATCCTCATTTCGGTATCCTATGATCAATTCCCCCAGTCACCCAGTACCCCACGTTCACAGACATTCAAACCCCATGTGATAATTCCTAATTTAATTCTTACAAAATATTTATATCAAGAAAAAAGAAAAACACATCTACACTTATTAAAACAGATCTTCCATTCATTATAAATACAACTAAATTATACAGGATTAAATATGTTTTCTTTAACTTTTAGTAAATTTTGGAATTAGTTTATTTTAAAACTTTGGATTAATTTAGTTTTTCATCTTTCGAAATATGTGAATTTAGTCATTTTAATCAAATTTTGTTAAGTTTATTTGACATTTCAAGCGTGTTTCATAATAATATTTAACTTAAATGTGTCACATTATAAACAGCTTAAATACAATCCTGAAATGTGCACGAAACATCAAATAAACTTAATAAAATTTGATTAAAAGAACTAAATTTACGTATTTCGAAAAAATGAAGGACTAAATTAGTCCAAAATTTTAAAATAAATTAATTCTAAAATTCAGTGAAAATTAAAAGATCAAAAATATATTTTATATATATATATATATATATATATATATTATATATATATATATATATATATATATAAACAAAGCAAACCTCATCTTGATAAATACTAAATGTTATCATAACTTATACATAACGAATATCTCAAACGATTTTATGTATATATTTGGATACAAAATTTATTTTACAGACTGATTTAGATCGAAAGATTGATTTAAACTTAAAATTTATTTTTTAATATAAGAGCATAATATTAAAATCTATCTATTTCTCGATTAGTTTGTGTACATGTGGTAGTATTTTATACAAATTAATTATAGTGTAATTTATTGGTTAACAAGATCTGCAATTTGATATGAAGTTTGGAAAGAGAAAAGGAATGAAACTCACAGGTATTATATAAAAATACATATATTAAGTCCATCAGATAAAGACATCCCTCACACACATCCATTCCATGGATTCCCTGTCTTCACAGCAAGTGTATAGAGATCGAAGGCCCCATCCTTCTAAATTATTATAATTTCTAACTTCATTTATGCTTTCTTTCTTTGAAATTTTTTTATAAAGGCCTCTCTCTCAACTTCATTTTCAAATTAGATTATTTTATGTGATTTTTTATTCATAAACGCGTTTTAGTGCTACATTCTAACTCTAATGCATTGTTTATTCAAATGGTATTTTTTGTCATAATCAACTCTGTAAAAAATGTGATAAAACTACGATCACAATTTAAAACTATGGTCGAAAGAAGAAGATTTAGTTCATTACATTTGCTAAGAAGGAGGGAAATATAGAATGTATATGGCAATAGCTTCAGCTTGCAAAATATGGAATGAAACCTTCAAGTTTAAGGATTAAATGGTTTGAAGAACGGGTTCAAGATATCCAGAAACACAGTCATTTCTATATATATTTGCCTGTTGATTATTCAACGTTCTACCAATTATTCATAATTAGTTATATGAATTACTGTAGTTGATAGCTGAGTTTATCATAATAAATGTTATAATGAAATTTTACTCTGTATTAATTACATTGTACTTTATGAAAGCATATAACTCTTAGTAGATCAACTTATTAGACGCAAATTATATCAATAAGAGTAAGTTTAATGACCACTATATATTTATGTTTCTATATATGCATTTTTGTCTTCAGCATTCACGGGATGTTTTTTTTTTTTTTTTTTTTTTTATTTGTTTTT
>Ga0209589_1012584_pt1 | contig 11430 bp, 3 predicted proteins | sample CowpeawhiteBW_FD_187525 | JGI IMG/M metagenome (GOLD analysis project Ga0209589, IMG submission 187525) | Root nodule microbial communities of legume samples collected from California USA - Cow pea white BW (SPAdes) (version 2) | ecosystem: Host-associated > Plants > Roots > Nodule | place: USA...
TTTTTTATTATATTTTTTTTTTTTTTTTTTTTTCTTGTTTCAGTCATAATTCATATTTGTAATCTTTTCTTTGACGAAGTGCTTCTTGTATAACAAAAAGTTTTTCTATGGATTGCTATGTTTAAGTTCATATATACTTTGGTCTTTTCAGTCCAGCTCAGGGTAAGTTTTCTATAGTATGTGAGTGGTTAAAAAGCTCTTGAGTGAGTTTGATGCAGGTTTAACAACAAATTATTATTCCATTTGAGATCCTTATGTGTTAAAAAATACAGTGCACATTAACAAGTAATAAGATTTTACACTGAAGTATATTTCCAATTCATTAACTCTGCCAAGTTGCCATAACAAAGAACATAGGCACTGGACTCAGAAGCATACAGAATTACATACTGCATAAACAACATGATCTTAGAAGTTTACTGATCCAAACGATAGAGTTGATAATATAAATATTTATACAAACTATCCTAGTCCAGTATCACATCACACAACCACAATGAGATTATTATATCCTAGTGTTTATTGGCTGGATGTATGTATAGCACCTACAGTTGAGACCATGGAATCCACTCCACAAACATTTCTACCTCTGCAGATCTTGTAGTATCCATTTTCTCCCCAGTTCTCTCCCCACGAGTTCTTAATGATCCAGTAAGGCTTTTCCTTAAAACGAATGGGAGCATATGCACCTTCACCATAGCCCACTAAAAGAACCCCATGATCCAAATGCTTCCCACAGATGTATGGACAAGAGACACCACCAATGTATGTCTGCATATAAACTGCATTGATAGCAACTGTACCAAGTAAACCAAAGGTCAGTATTTCTATAATTCACCACTAAATATGTGTCTCGTAATTGCTTTGTATGAGTACAAACAAGGTACCTGCAAGAGGGCCATTCTTCACAAGATTTGCAGCAATTTGATCTTCATCAAGGGAAACCACACTGTAATTAGCTACAGAAGCTGCAATTTTGCTTTTATCAAATTTGCAGGAGCCATCTTTTCCAGTGTATGGATAGTCCTTTTCTTTCTGTACTCCCCCAGCCCCAAGTATGTACTCAAATGCGTTGTTCATCAAACCACCATTACAGCCTGAGTCACACGCTCCATATTCTTCTGGATCACACTGCCAGATTCACAGCCGTTAATTCATCATTATATATCAGTGTGGTGGCAAATTTTAGTACTTTACTGTCTTACCAACTACAGGGTACACATGTGATCTAGACACAAATGACATATTACACGAACAAAGGATTCCAATAAATTTGAAATTATTGAGTATAAGTGAATTGCTCATAAAAAAAATAGAGTATAATAAGTGGATAGCATAGTTGCATTACAACTTCTAAAAACACCATAATATTAGCAAGAAAAAAAATACAAAACATAAACTAGAAAAGAATATCCATGTTCGAAAAGTTAGAATGCACATCGCATTCATCAATGTTCCATCAGATAACAACATAACATAAATATAACAGAATTTTCATTCGTATTAATATAACAGTTGAAAACAAAGTAATATAGTAAAACACAGTAAAAATTATCGGAAATGTCTAACATGGATATGGCTATTGTTTCGAAATGTGTTAGCTTACGGTAAGGAAAATCATATCTTCATCGTATTACTGTGTATTCGGATTATCTTACTGTGGTCAAAACAGTTTTTAAAGTCTCGGAAATATCCATGAAATCAAAATAAAACAACTATTTACTATATAACCTATGATTTTCCATTACAACCATTCACTGAATAGTAGCGTATCATAAACGTACTCAAATCACGTACAGCAATGTTCGGATAAACTAAATTATACAAAATCATGTTGATATATCAGTTACCCCGACTTTAGATGTTCATAAGTGTTAGATCTCACTGGAAATAATGCATTCAAGTCCAAAATTGATTTTGACTTGAAACCATCTCAGACAACTTTTGCTTGAAATTAAAACAATTTTCCTGAAAACACTTCACTTCAAAAATTAATTTGAACCCCATCAATTTTACAAACACTATGCGATCATCCTGCAAACACCAAAAGGGAAGATCGAAATCCAAAAGGGGCTAAACTTCAAAAAAAAAAAAAGTACAGGACAAGGCATAAAGATAGAGAAACGAACCACGTGGTCGCAATCCACAAGCTGTTGCTCACTAAGACTCACGAGCTCACCAGTAGCCAAAAAGTGAGCTCCTTCCAATGCTCCCGTGGTACTGAAAGACCAACACGATCCACACGAGCCCTAGACACAAAACACAAACACAAATTCAATTTCACGCCAAATAAAAAACTCGTCAAATAACAGTTAATTTATTAGTATTAATATGATAATTACTTGGTCCTTGACGTTAGTGACGGCTCCTTTGTCCCTCCAATCGAAATCTTTTGGGAGATTGTTGGTGGGGAGGATGGGGGCCTTCTGCGCGTTCGCCGGCAAGCGGAGAAGTTTGAGACCGAGGAACTGGCGGTGGAACTCCGCCGGAGTGAGATCGGAGAATTTGGTAACGCCGTGGACGGCGGAAGGGTCGAGTTGCGCGTGAAGCCTCGCCCTGCGCAGGTTTGACTTGAATACACCGAACCGATGATCGTGTTCCTCCTTCGTCGCGTAGGTTTTCCCGAACTTCGCCTTGAAGTTCGAGAAGTGGTGCTCCGCGTTCAGCAGGTGGTCCTCCACCTCGCCCTCCGGCACCACCTGCCGGATCAGGATGTCGTCGGCGTCGGTGTTGGCCCCAGCGGCGGCGGCCACGGCGGCGAAGAGGAGGAGAGCGCAGAGGGAGTAGCGAGCCATGGTAAGTCAAAAGGGAATGGATTGGGCCAAAGATGGAATTGGTGGAAATTTAAGAGAAGTTCGGCCAATGGAATTTTGACACGTGTAAACGGCGTCGTTTTCTGAAACTTGGGAGTGCACTCCTCAGCAAACACTATCCCCTAATAATTCATTAAATACGTGTTCGTGTCATGTACGCAAAACGTATACACTTTCTTTGGTTTATTATATATTATTAAGCTAATTTTTTATGTTACTTAATGATGATATTTCTATCTAATCTATCTATTAGTATAATAAAACAAATTAAGTTTTTTAAGTGGTTTCTTTGGTCTTTTTGTCTCGATTTAATTTATATATTATATAACATTAACATTTATAAGATTTTTACCACCTGCTAATTTTAGTTATACGATTTAGATTATCACTAGAATTTAATAACATCAATTTTAGTTACTTGTGCGAAACAAATACTCTGCAATATCCGCATTGGACATGCATTTTCTTTTTATATAAAAAAATTATTGTGCACACCTATTATTTACTTATAACATACCCAATTTGTATACATACCTAGCATACGTATACTCTTAAAATACAGTACACACATGCAGCATGAAGTCATTAATTAATGCTTTCACACAAAGGTGTCTAAATCATGCCAAAGTTATTCAAATTTTCGTCCAAAACCCAACCAGCCAGCAACAATTTCCCACACTTTTCCATTTACCTCAAGTAGTTTAAATACATTATTAAATAAAAAGAAGTGATTCACTCAACTGAATGATTCATCATATCAAACAAATACTCAACAAATCTTATTATATCAAACAAATACTCAACAAAATCTTATTATATCAAACAAATACTCAACAAATCTTATTATGAAAGCTTCTTAAACTAAATATCAAAAATTTCACAAATAAATTACTAAGTATATGTTTGGAATTCGGTTGATTTCGTTGAATGTAACGCAAATGTAAAAATATGTATGTTTTTCCTTTGATTGTAACGGTCGTTTTAGGCATTTTTGTATTCTATGAAGTGTTATCAAACAAATGGGTTCAACTTAAAGTCCATTTGAGAAGAACTCTCTGACTATTAACCCTATTTTCAATGTAACTGATATTTTACAACTTCAAGTACACATATGCTACCGTTGTCTTTTTTGTATAGGTTTGCATGATTTCCTCAAATTTGCGGCCAAATTTTCCTTTTTAATCTTCTACCATCAATTGGTAAAATGTTTTTCCCTTTATACTCCAAAAAGAAGCTCAACGCAAAATTCTTGACAACTTCATCTTTTTCTCCTTCCTATAATTTAGTTTTCTTTATTCTTTCTTTTAAAAAAATTCCAATATAATCCCAATAAATAAAAAGAATCAAGAAGTTAAGATTTAAATGCAGTCATTGTGATTTGTTGGGTCACACAAAAGATAAATGTTGTAAGATTGTTGATTATACTCCAAACTATTTCAAGAATCATACTATTAATAATGCAAATCAAGTTGTTAAACTTATTCGTCTATTTTAATCCCTGCTCATGTCAACATCAAATGATATTGCTACCTATGTAATAGGTAATGACATGAACATTGATTTGCATTTCATACATACAATTCTTTTTTTTTTCTACTATCAATTATTGTAATAGTACCACTTATGAAACTTGTAACAAGAGTTTAAGACATTGTCATCCTTTTTTATGTTGATGACATTCTCATTGCTAATCCCAATCATTTTATTATCAACTGTCTCAAAAATATACTTTAAGAAAAATTTCAAACCGAAAGACATAAGTGATGTTAAGTTTTTTCTTGGATTGGAACTTTCCAAGTGACAAGTTGAGATTCTTATGTGTAAATATCATTATATTCTATCCATTATTGAAGACTATTCGGCATGTTGGCGTGTAAAGCTTCATCTATTCCTATGACACCTAATCTAAAACTACACTCCACCTTTGACACTCATTTTCCTAATCCTGGTATTTATATGCCTTATTGGGAGATTATTATGCTTAATATTTTCTAGACCTAATATTTGTTATGTTATTCATAAACTGAGTTAGTTTGTTTCCACTCCTAGGATGAACACACATGAATATAGCACATATCCTTCTCAAATATTTAAAGCATATTGTTGGACAAGACATCTTATTCAAAGCGAATTCAATGTTGATGCTAGATTTTGTATGGATAATGAGCAATCTACCATAGGTTTTTGTATATTCATGAGAAACTCTTTAATACCTTAGAAAGCCAAGAGATAAAAGACGGTTAGCATCAACTGAAGTTAAATACAAATATCTTGTTGTTGTCTTCTCTGAACTTACATGACTTCACAACTTGTTTTCTAATTTTTATATATTTTTTCTTCTTATGCAATGGTTTATTAATATGATTGTTATTTACTTCACCATAAACATTTCTTATTATAAAGAATTAAACATTTTGAGAATGATCTTCAATATATAAAAAAACAAATTGATAAAGAAATTATCAAACTCATTTGTGTAAAAAATATCTCTAACAAATCGACATTTTCAAGTTTCTACCTTGTCATAATTTTCTTAAAATCATTTTCAAGACGAATATTAACAACGTCTTCCTCCCATAATCAGGTGGGACTATTGGACCTATTATTTCATTGCTATTGTTCTTTTTCATCTCATTGTTTCTTAATATCAAATAAGTTTTTTTTGGTAATTGCCAAAGGTTTTATTATATACAAAATAAAATACTAAATATTTTATCCAAATTTTTACAGACACAATTTTTTTTCTAACGTTATTAATTAGTGCGGTGTTATGATAAATACATTAAGGAACGACCCATCCATTCGTGGCAAGAGATGCTAACTAAACAACACGAATATAATATAATATTCGGATCTTTCCATAAAGAAACTCCATTTTCTACTAATTAAAAAAGTATTTTCTCTAAATTAAAAAACAAAAGTAGTGAAAAGTAATCAGAGATAATTAAAGACAGAAAAAAATTACGATTTTCTCACAAAAGACTAAAAGTTAAAATAAGAACAAGGATAGGAATCAATTGAATACTTGTACCTCCATATTTTTTTATTTCTTTTCTTGTCTATTACGTAACATATTTTTCAGTTTTTTTTTCTTCTCTCTCTTTCGGTAGATAAATTTCCGAACCTTTGTATGTGTATGTGTTTGTGTTGTGGAAAAAAACAAATAGTGACCGAAATGATTAAGACGTAATTACAATTATGCATCTACTTTTTATTCTCCTGTTTTTAATTTGATTTAAAAGACTTTAAAAAACATTGAAAACGATAGCTTCAGCATTTCATGTTTTTAAATATATAAATTCTACAATTATTGATAATATTTTCTTTCAATATTGTCTCTCTTATTTTTCTTACTATTATGACATCTTTTAATATTGTCCCTTCCCTTTGTAGGTGTGTGTTTTCCACGACTGAAAATTTGATTCTCCATGCCAAAAATTTCAAGCTTTGGTAAGATTTTTTTCTTTTATTTTTCGTTCAACTTTCATGTCACTTTCACTCACTTAAATAATTCAGTCCATTTTTCAAAAAGAAGCATCAACAAGCAACTTGATCTCTTTTAATAAAAGTAAACATACATTTTTAAATTATATTCTTTATCGATGCTAATGAGAATGTAATTTGATAAACTATTTTTAACAGATTAAGCAAATAAATAATTGAAGTTTTTGTGTCAAAGTTATATGTACTTCATAAAGTTGACTAACACTAAATATGTTTCTATTTTCTACTTTATACCTCTTTACACTTTTATATATATATATATATATATATATATATATATATATATATATTGATAATTATGTGTGTCCACTTGAGAAAAAAGATCCATTTATTTGAATAACAATTAAAATTTAGGTTTAAATATGTTTTTGTCCCTGAAGTTTAAGTGAAATTTGGTATTAATCCCTCTTAAAAATTTTTGACAATTTAGTTCTTTATATTTAAAAATGCGTGAATTTAGTCCTTTTAACCAAATTTTGTTAAGTTTATCTGACGTTTCAAGCACATGCGCATTTCATGATAGTATTTGAATTATTTACACCGTTTAACACATTTTTGCTTCAAAACTCAAATATTATTATAAAATGCGTTTAAAATGTCAAATAAACTTAACATAATTTGATAAGAAGGACTAAATTCACGTATTTCTAAAGATGAAAAACTAAATTGATATAAAATTTTGAAAAGAGACTAATTCCAAAATTAACTGAAACTTGAGAGATAAAAAGATATTTAACCCTAAAATTTATTGATAAAACTTAGGGGTGTATTCATTTGTTCAAAAGAATTTTTTACATTAAAAGCAAATTCAATTTTAAATTAATTAAAATTAAAAGAAAACAAATTATAAAAAAAGATATTGTTTAATTAAAGGAGATGTTTGGATGATAATTTGAAATTAGTATAAGATACGTGCAGAAAGAGGGTTCTACAGTATTGAAGGTAGAATGAAACAAAGTATTTGGTATCAGAAATTAAAGTAGATAATGACTATGTTTGTGTTCCTCTCTGGAAAAATCTAGGTTTGAAAATTGTCCACATTACTTTTGGATATAAAAAATCTTATATCTCATTTTCAAACCAAACCTAGATTTTTAGAGTAGAAACTATAAATAATTTCATGAAGGTTATTCTTCTGAGTTTATAAATGAATAGTTAATTTAAGTGGAATATACACATTTATTTTTCAGAGTAAAATTCTAAATTCAATTAAAAAAAAAGAGATTTAGAAAAGTTAATTCTATCATATTGTATACATTTCGATTCAAATAAAACATTTCCTTTGTGTATATTAATAGAAAAACACGTACGCTAAACGTATGTATATTTTTCTTTTTTAATATAAGTAATTTAAAAAATTCACACCTTGTTTTGTGACTGTAAGAACTTCTATATCTTTCTCTCTGTATGATTTTTTTTAAGAAAAAAAATGATTTTAACTTTCATAAAATAATAAATATCACTGTGATTAATTTTGGGGATTCATGGGGCTTGACAATGTTTTCCAGCCCATTCTGTTATATTGAACTTAAAACGCAGTAACCATCAGGCCCACTAATTTACAGCCCTATCGTATTTCAGGTCCACAACAAATAATAGCCTATCTTTTTATTTATCTTTTATTTCTGATAATAAATATGTTCAGATAAGTTTCTCTACAATAATTTAAAAAATATCAATTGTTTTGTTTATTAATTAAAGTTAATTAATTTATAAGTTAATTAGTAAAATTTTTTCACATAACATTCGAAGAAATTTAATTTGCAAAAGAGAAAAGCAAGAAAAATTTAGAAATGCACATAAGTTACTCTATGCATGCCAATTTTTTTGACCTTCTCATTGATACATATTGAGATTTTGGTAAATTAATAAATCATCAATTTAGTTTTTAAGTGTCATTCTTCTCTCTTAATAAATGTAAATGATTGATAGTACAATAATGATATGGAAGAATTGTTGTGTATTTCTTCTATGTATGGAAAAAATAATAAAGAAAGAAAGCAACACCTAACACATGCATGTAAATAGATATTGTTTTGTTTATATGCATATGTTTTGTTTTCATTTTAAGGGAAATAGGTTCCTTTTTTCACATCAAATTCATCTTTTTTTTTTTTCTTTTTCTTTACTATATCAATCACGTGTGGTCAATAGTGTTAGTCACGATTCATTCTATACATTATTCAAGTCCAATTATAAATAATGTGATTTAAACTACATAAATTAATTAAAGACCGTACAAGCATATTATAATAATTAAAGAATAATGTATAGAATGAATCGTGATTAAAATTTAATTTAAAGTAAAACCTTCTTTCATAAAGTTTCATGATTTCTAGTCCAATTATAAATAATGTGATTTAAACTACATAAATTAATTTTTGAAGTAGGCCAAAGAACCAATCTAATTATTAAACCTAGAAGTTAATTAAAATCTCACCATCAATTTAAATAAACAAACTACGTTGCATTTGTGAAACTTGAATTTGACTCGTTTAAATAATAAGTTCAATTAGTCATGTGTTTTAATTTGTTTATTTAATCAAATCAACCAAATTTGATTAATCAGACAATGAACTGGTGAAATTTGAATATTAAACGAATACTTTAAAGAGATAATTTATGTAGTAGCCACTACATGTAAAGTTGAATGAAGGATTTTCCTCATGACATCATTATGGTGTAATTCATGAGTTGAATTTTTTATCGTAAACATTGAAATTAGAGTAATGAGTTATGTTTGCGATAACCTTTGTGAAGCACAAATGCACACACCATGTTTTTGTATCGTGCAATTAAGGATGAAATAGTCAACCCTAGAATCTTTTTTGTCTGCTTTGGAAGATTTTTGTGCCAACTTTTCCTCTTATCTCAAAGATTCCAATACCATCTTCACAAGGTTCAGCAAAAAGATCAACTTAGATTAGATTTATTAGTGCAAAAATCAAATTTTCTAATATTTATGTAACTCGTAAGCTATGTTGCCCAAATACGGACACAGTTACGGATACAACACATACATAAATATGGAGATACGGTTAAATTAAAAAAATATAAGACATGGGACACGACATGTATATACGTGTTAAGTTTGAAATTGTCAACTAACACAAAAATGAATCCAATCTACCTATCTAATATCCAATATGTAAAAAGTAGTGATAAAATAAGATTTGTTCCTTATTTTAATCATCAAAATCACATCAAAGATAAAAAAATATCTTTCAAATTGAACATAGTATGTCTCAAGTATCTATGAGTGTCAGTGTCTGATACGTGTCGGACACAACGTCATTTATGAGACGTGTCGGAGCATATCTACTCGTAAGTCTACTAGAAAATTGCAAACTATTATATGCAAAAGTTGATACTGTTTACAAAGACAAAAATATAAATTGATCAAACTATTTTAATTATATATATATATATATATATATATATATATATATATATATATATATATATATATATATATATTCATCAGGATAAGCTTTGATAAGTTTAAATTTAATTTATATTCGACAACATTAATTTATAAACGACTTAACATATCCTATAAAATTTAATAGTAGGAATAATTTATTCCAAGTTAAATTGGTATTCTTGATACTAACATTTTTAATAATATTTATTATCAAAATGTTATTTTTGAGCCTACCTAAAAATATGTTGGTTAACTTACAAGTGTATAAAAAGTAATATCAATATCCAGCATGATTCAAATAGATAATGATAATGTTAGAACAATAAAATTGATATCCAAGGCGATGAATTTAATTAATTAATTCCCACATAAAGCTTAATTATAACGAAATATTGTAGGGTCAAAATGGCACGCATGAGACAAGTAGCATCAAAACACAAAGATTAATGCTTTTTTATGTCTCTTTTAGATTATGCTAAACGAAGTTGCCTGTTTCATGATGTGATTTTGACAACTATGTCTCATTTTATTTTGTAATGGTAAAATTAAAAATAGTAAAAACTGGGTATCGTTAGTGAAGACTAATCCACGATTAGAATTTCATTTCTAAATTGATACGGAAACCAGAATTAAAATTACAAGAAACGGATAATTTTTTTTTTAATAATACAAACAACATCACAGAGGATCATATTGTTATTCACAAGAGAAATACGAACATCCATGAAACCTGAGTCTAATTACATTAAACATTGACACTTCTCTTAATCAAAAATTTTAACACAATGAATTTATAGGTATTTATTTTTATATAGTACTTTATTTTCTTATTTTTATCCGATGTGGAATTTAGACTCGAATTCTTAATATACATAACATTAAAGTCACAAGCTCGTGATTTTTATTTTTGTTTTTTAGTGGTAAAGGCAATGAAGTGTCTTCGTTGATTGTGGCGGATAACCTTTGTGCCAAAAGCATCTAACTAGGAACATAAAGAATCACTAGTTTTTATTGTTTTTTCTGAGGAAGATCCTACAAATGTGCCATGAGTCAAAGAACACAGAAAGAAAAAGTTTTTTCAGCCACTAGTAGAAACAATAGTGAAAACCTTGTAAGATCTTTGTGAAGTTCAAGATCTTAATTGTATCTTCTTCTCATTGACAATTTTTTTTTAAGTTATAACATCCACAAGAATCTACAAGAAAAGAAAGGGTGCTTTGAGATTTTTTTTTTAAACATAAAAAACAATCATTTTGACAGCTTCATGTAAGGATTAATAGTTTACAATTTTGTATTTATAAAAAAAAAAATAGAGAAATTGAAGATAATGAATGATAATATCAAATGAGTGTAAAAAAAAATGAGTGTTAAAATATGATACAGGTTTTCTTACGTAAATTTACTTTCGGAGAATTTGTCCAACAAATATTCCAAGAAAAAAATATAATAGAGACATGAGAATAAATTTATTTTACCACAATTTTTTTCCCATCCAAATAGTTTTTTTTTTCTCTTTCTTAATTCCTTCCAAACTCAATTCCACCTAATACTAATTTCTTTAACTATAAAATTATCAGAAAATTTTGTCTCACTTTTATATATATATATATATATATATATATATATATATATATATATATATATTTTTTTTAAAAATTTTTTATATTTTTTTTTTTTTTTTTTTTTTTT
>Ga0209589_1012588_pt1 | contig 11426 bp, 7 predicted proteins | sample CowpeawhiteBW_FD_187525 | JGI IMG/M metagenome (GOLD analysis project Ga0209589, IMG submission 187525) | Root nodule microbial communities of legume samples collected from California USA - Cow pea white BW (SPAdes) (version 2) | ecosystem: Host-associated > Plants > Roots > Nodule | place: USA...
GTAGTGTGTATATTGAGATATGGATTCAAGTAAGGACCGCATCCCGAAACTCTAAAGGGTCAGTGAGTCTCATGTAGAGCAAACTGACCCAAGTGGTGAGAGTAGCGGGAGGCCCTAGTCTATGGCAGGATAATGGCCTTAGACGTTTAAAGGCTAACCTTGTGCGTGGTAGGGTGAAACCCATTGGCAATGGCTCTGCAGAGCAGTAGAGGCCACCACAAGTGCAAGCGTCCAGTGAATCCGATCTTAGTATAATTATCTGGATAATTGAGTCATAGTGTTCTGCTTGTTTGCTATAACATGATGTTTTGTGCCTGTTGTGTTGCATGCTAAAGTATATTTAAGTATTTGTTCGTTGTATCATGATAAAAATTAAATTACACTAGCTTACCCTTGCATTTCTGTTTTGTGTTTGTGGTGTTTTCTCTTTTGCGATGATCACCCTTGGTGGGAGCAGATGGAGGAAATTCTGGGAGTAGGCCCGGTGGTGGCAGTGGTGCAGCTTAGGGGATCTGTCTATGTGATTCTCAGGGTTGGTCTATGGCCTTAAGTGCCTTTTGTAACCTCATGCTCTAGAGGAGCATCGCCTTTTTAGAACTGTTAACTTTCTATTAGGTTGCCTATGGCATGGTGGTATGCCTAAATTTGTTTTCACAGTATATTTCTGGATGACTGTAACAGTTAACTTTTCTATCGTTTTTGTTCATCTGAGTGCTTCTCATTATTATAACTGTGTGATACTTTATTTAGTAGTGTAATCTATTAAAATGGGATGTCACAACAATTATTATTAAAACTCAGTTAATAATATTATTAAAAAGATGGTTAATAATATTATAAAAGATAAAATTAAATTATAAAATGTGTTAAAAAAAAAAGAGAATCAAGTATAAACTATAAACATGATAAAAGAGAAAAAAACAAAAGAAGACTCCATTGTGTTTTGGATTTTGGATTGTTGTGAACTTTTTAATTAAGTTCCTAATAAATTTTTGTGATATATCGAGTTTTGAAGATCTTAAAATTTTTCAACTAAGTTTCTTCTTTTAGAATTTTTTGATATCAATATGATGTGACAATTATTTTGTATTGTATAATACATAGTTACAGATTACGATAATGACGAGACAAGATCTCCTCCAACTATTTGCTTCTTATCTACTTAAAACTATTTCTAAAGGTAATAAAAATTAAAAAGTTACAAAATAAAATATAAAATTAAAATATATATATATATAATATAACAACATATAAATTATAAGTTATAAATTTATAAAAGTATGAAATATAAAATAAAAATATATAATTTTATGATTTTAAAAATTTTATAATTTTCGTAATTTTATGATTTATACCTATATCTTTTTATATAAAATTATAAAATTATAAAATGATATAATTATAAATCAAAAAATTACTAAATTATAAAATTATAAAATCATTAAATTTTAAATTTTAAAATTTTTAAAATTTTGAAATTTTAAAATCATAAAATTATATATTTTTATTTTATATTTCATTATTTTATAATTATATGTTTTATTTTGTAATGTTGTATTTTTTAATTTTATATTTTATAAATTTATAATTTTTATTATTTTAAGAATAATTTTAGGTAAATATAACAACAAATCCTTGAGAGAGATCTAGTTTGTCATTATGGTACTTTGCAACAATGTATTATGTGGCGATATGCGACCGGAATGATAGTGCAAGATAATTGTCACATTATATACGTGTTAAATTTGTTCTATGTACCTTGACCATAAAAGAAAATTGGAATTAATTTCTCCTCAAAACTTGGATCCAATGTAGTCCTCCAAACTTGAGAACTGCGTGAATTATTCATTCAACCTAACTAACCAATTTTTGTTAAGTTTATTTAACGTTTCAAACACATTTCATAATGGTATTTGAGTTTGTTTACATAGTTTGAACCATTATCATTTCAATATTAGCTAAGAAACTATCATGAAATACATTTGAAATATTAAATAAATTTAATAAAATCTAAGTAAAATGACTAAATTTACGCAATTTTAAGGTAAGGAGACTAAATTAGGCCGACAAAAGTTTCAAAAAGGGACTATTTCTATTTTTTTATTGGAAGTTAAGGTATAAAAAATATATTTAACCTATAATTTAACGGTACGAACTCAATTGAAAATTTTTAAAATTTTGAAGACTCAGTAGACCACAAAAATTAAAATTTAATAAGAAATCAAGTAAAAATTTCAAAATTTATCAAAAATCCAAAACATAATTAAGTCATAAAAAAGAAAATAAAATTCATGACAGTTTAAAAAAAACAATATAGCAATTATTATTAAAAAGTAAGTTAATAATATCATAAAGAGTAGAATTAGAATTATGAAAGTGTTCATAAAACAAGAATCTATAAATCTATCATTTTTCTTATAAATAGGTTCTACGTAAATAAATCATTTTCCTAATTTTATTAGTTTGACGTGGCTCAATAAAGAGCATAGCTTCTTTTGTTTATGCATTTTGCAACTTGAAACTACAGAGTTAGGTCAGTATTTGTCACACCTTGAATTGACATGATATATTCACAATCTTGTATATTAGGAAATATCAGTTTCTTTTTTGTTTCTTTTTAGCATGGTTTGCCTTTTTAAAATTTATTGACAAAAATAAGTTAAATTATTCTGTATTTGTTTTTTTTAGATAATTTGTGCACCTGTTGATACTAAAAATTGTTTGTAATAGTTTATAGCAATGAAATCTAGAAATGCTTTTGAAATAATACTTAGGTTTAGTTGACTTGCAAAAGTGAGAATATTGGTTGAAAAACTTTGTTAAGAATATTAGTTTATGGACCAAAAAGAAATGGGAAAAGACAGTTAATTAAGAATGTGTTAATTGGTTTTTCCAATTTCTTTTAATCCTGGGACCTCTTGTGATCTTAAAATTACATTAGAGTATTCTTTAAGGAATCAATTTACTAAACCAATATGATATTGGGCTAATGACAAATATACTCATGCAATTGCCTTAAACCCTTACAAGAATCTTGAATATTTTTTTTTTTTAACCCTACAACTAGGTCCACTTGAAAAATCCTTTTTCAAAATCACAATCAGTGAAACAAATAAAAAATGTCACAAGAAAAATATTTTTATGAATTCATAAATAATGAACACTTATTTATTAGGTGAGGATGTAACCTCTCATTTAATTAATGAGTGTAATTAAAAGAAGCGTCACACAATTATAATTAATCATAACGCCTTACAACCTAAAGCACACCACAATGTCATCATAAATAAAGGAAACATGTTAAACAGTTTACTGAAATCATAGAAAAATATAAAGACGGACAAGTACATGGACCGTAGCCCTAAAGATAGCCCAAGAAGACTAAGCAGCGGAATCGTCTCTCCCCTGTTGACCACGGTTACCTCTCACATCTGCTCCCATCAATAAATTGATGATCATCGCAAAGGTAGAAGAACAACATACAAAGCAACCAACAAGAAAAGGGTAAGCTAGAGCCAACAATATTTTTATCATGCAATCAAATGTACCATCATAGTTCAATATACATATACAATATACATTTACCACCCAAGCATGTTATGACCTTTCAAGCAATACACTAAGACTCAACTTGACTCATCCAGATACATATAGCCTGGTTGGATTCAGCGGATGCTTGCACTTGTGGTGGATACCTCTGTTCACCCCCGAGCTGCTCACCCATGAGCTAAGTGTTACAAGTGTTATAATGAATCAATTTCCCTCACACACAAGGTTAACCCTTAATGAGTTTCAAGCCTCTTGCTACTCTCACCACAGGAGTCAGTTGGAGTCAGTCCGCTCTAAGTGAGACTAACTGACTCCTTAGAGCGTCAGGATGCAACCTTACCTTGAATCCTTACCAAACCATATAGATGGGGCACCACCATGGACCCCCACTAACAAGGGCCATGAGATTACGTCCCGACCATTGAAGCGCGACCCTGAAAGTCCCACCTAGAGACTCCAAAGAATTACGCACTAATACAGACCAATCATTCTTAATCAATCAAACGGATTTAGCATGCATACACACATATATACATATACATCACATACAAGTTCCTCATAATTCACCTCTTTCGTATTCCCAGCCAAACCATACCAACTCATTATTCTCAAACCATGAATATGGAACTCCATCTCATATCATTACCATGCCACATTGATACCAACCCTTTCATGTCTCATGTCGAACTCATACCAAACTCATCATTACAATTCCATGAATCATCTCATACAAACATCATACTCACATCATGTTAAAACTCATGAATCACAACTCATACATCATCCCATTCATAAAGGTCATTCGAGATCAAGCATATTGTCAACATTTGAGATCAAGGAAAACATCAGGGCCAACCACATTCTCGCCCAGCTTCTCGCTCAGGCAGAAAGGTCTCGCTCAGGCGAGACGGACTCTCGCCTAGGCGAGAGCTCGACTTCCAATACAGTGGCCTTGCACGCATTCTCGCTTAGGCGAGACTCTCCTCGCCTAAGCGAGACGTTCGCTCGCTCAAAAACGTAGTGGGTCGCCTTAGCAACCATTCGTGGAAAATAACTTAGGTGAGCCCCTGTTAATCTCGCCTAGGCGAGACATGCTTGCTTGGGCGAGTTTATCAGTGATTTAATGTGTTAATTTTAAGGATGTAACACTAATCTAACGAAAAAAAAAAAAGATAATTTGATCATTTTTTTTAAAACTAGACAATTAAATTGAACTAAATAAAAACTAATGATATAATTGAATTTTGTATATTAGAGGACCAAAAAGTATTTTAACCATCCTTTCATAGGATGAATCAGACAAGACCTTTTACATTCTACATTGATTCTCCATAACTAATATTTAATACTCACATATCCATTAATGTTGCATTTAATCCTCATTTTGTGAATGATTATTTGTTAGCAATTTTGGGTCATATATATATATATATATATATATATATATATATATATATATATATATATATATTATAATAATTAAATGTGTTATGACCATTATATTATTAACCAGAGTATTTAAGTGATCTAATTAATTAATTCTATAGTTAAAAGCATATATATGTTGTGATATATTAAATGTGTAGATGCCAACAATATTCTAATTTGATGAAAGGGCCAAATTAGGAATATTTGAGATTAAGTAAGTAATTGATAGCAGTTACATAAGGGGATTATGGTCCTCATATGTGAACACACTACTTTATGCATTATTCCTGCTCCTTTCTCTCTCTCCCATCAAGAGAGAAAATCTAGAAAGAACCTTTTGGTGCTCTAGAGTTGGAAGACAAGGTATCATCTTTCTCCATATTTTGTTCTCAATCCAACCATAAGGTACCTTCCACAATCAAATTCTTTATAGTATTAGGAACTGCTTAATTTATTATAATCAGAGTTTATTGCTTTTATTTTTCATAAACCAACATTATTTTCTATATTTATTTAAAAGATAAAAATTAAAAAAAATCAAAAGACATGTTCGTCCTCGAATATCATGAGTACACTCCTTCCCACATAAACATAATACCAGGATAAAAAATCATCATTTTATCAGTTCTTTTGATCTAATATTAGAGTATGTGTACACAACTATTAATTAAGAGACTAAATAGTAGGACGTTGCAACTTCTCACCAAATGTTTTTTCCTCAAATTGTTGAATAGACAAAATAATAATATCTGACATAAAAACACCATCTTTATCACTATTCTTTCTCTTTTTTTCTTGTTCTATATTTTTTTTTTTGATTTTTTTCCTGTCAATTCTTTTTCTCTTGATACATTTTCTTCAATTTCTTTTTCTCTCAACTTCTTCTCTTCCATTTCTTTCTCTCTCAACTCCTTCTCTTCCATTTTTTTTTCTCTCCACTCCTTTTCTTTAATTGTTTTCTCTCTGTCAACTCATTGTTTTTAATTTTTTTCCTTCATTAATTTTATTTTTTATGTTTTTACTGAGCATGTCTTTTCCAATATTCATGAAACATTTTCTTTTTATCTTTATATATTTGCTCTTTCTTTTCTTTCTTTCTTCTCTCCTCAAAATTCTCTTCTAGTCTTCTCTCCATATATCAAACAAATTTTATTAAAAAAACAATTTGTGATAAGCATTGAGGACACTAGTTAAGGGACACTTTTAGCACTAGTATATATATATATATATATATATATATATATATATATATATATATATATATATATATATATATATATATATATATATAACAAGTGTATCAATTTATAGGATGAGTTATACAAGACCTTTTACATTCCATATTAATGTTACATTTAATCCTCATTATATAAATGATTATTTTCTATATTTAATTAAAAGATAAAAAAATACAAAGAAAACTCAAAAAATTCCTCAAGATGTGTTTAGTTAAAAAAGGATGTGCTTTTGAGATTAACAAACACAAGTTAGAAAAATGTAATTACATAACTAGTAAACAAATCCAAGTATATCCTTTAAGAAGTATCATCCCTCAATGTTTGTGGTTCATTGAAGTTAAAGTTATTAAGTGGTGCACTTTGTTACTTTTGTTGATGATTGTTCCATGAAAATGATCGTTCCCGCTTCATTCATTAAACGTTAGATTAGACTGAAATTGTGACAATAGATTCACAACACATGGATCTTCATTTTGACAATTGTGATCATCGATTTAGAGATATCATCTTGCACCCTAACTCTATTTTTTAGGTTTCTTTTTGTTCTTCAATTTTAAAAGCATTATTACTTTAATGTATGAGTTGGTTATAAAAACTTATGCTTTTAAAGAGTACACTTCATCTTCAATCTAAAATCTCTAAATTATATTTATAGATTCTTTTACTTGAACATTGTTAATCTTACTTATCTCTAAACAATATAAAATTGTGAAAGTTGTTACCAAAAGACTAAAGTTGGGTTTCCTAACAACCAGTGATTATTTGAATCAAGTTTAGCTTCTTTTTACGCTCATTTTGCAATTGGTCCACTCAATTCAAGACTACCCAACTTTCTCACGCTTCTCTTAATTGCCAATGCAAACTCTTCTACCTAGCACTCTTCTGGTTGTTGGACTGAAGTAACTTCAAAGCTTGCTTTTCATAAACTCTCAAACCTACGAAAAAAAAATGGAAAAACAATTAAACAAACATTGCACAATGCCTATGAAATATTCAAAGTCACCATTCTCGTGAATCTTATAAATCCACATTAATTAAACCCATCTTTTTCCTCTCTCTTCCAAATCTTGTTTTTTGTGTGTTTGCATGCATTTTGGTTCTTTCTTTTTCTGAATGAGTCAACTTCAATTCTCTTTCTTCTATGCACCAATGCATCACTTTTATTATAACATTACTATTATTCAATGAGAAATTGTAGTAGATTAACCATTTCAGTCACTACTATAGGGTATAACTAAGACTACTTCGTAAATAAATGCTTGGGAATATAAGATTAGGGATTATAAGAAAAAAAAATTGAAATATGTTTTCTAAAAGCTAGCTGTTGGGATGTGGAAAAGTATTAATGTTTCATTTATTATTAAGAGTAAATAGTGATGTAGTTGCTGAGCTGTTAACTAATTGATATTATTAATGAGGGATTGGTGGAAAAAAAAAATGAATTTGATTGCGAAAAAGGAATTTTCTCGCAAAACAAAAAGTGTAATTTAAGTTCTACACAATTGAATTGGTATAAAAAATTGTTCCAAAATTAAAAATAAAATAAATACACAATTTGAAACATAAACAAATCCTAATTTTAGATTTTTTAAGAATTACAAATATATTTAATCCCATATAATATTATTATATTTTAATATAAAAAATTAATTAACAGCACATTAAAAAATAAATCAAATATGTCAACCTATAAGATTAACACATCTACATAAGTTAATTACATGTTTGTGAATAAACAGGTTTTTGTTTTATTTTGTTTTTATATATATATATTTTGTTTGGAAAGACATTTATTGTTAGTTATGGTATGCTGAGGACTGGTTACTCTTCAATAATTATTCTTGAGTACCTCACGCATAACCCCACAACACAATTAACTCATGTGTAATGTTACAAAAAAGTTATGGTATGATTTTTTTTTTCTTTCTTTTATATAATTTTGTGGAATAAAAAGTTTATGCGACAGTTGGATAGGTTGTGTGATTGTCACTGTCACTTATCCCAAAATTAATAATTTTGCATTCTGAGTGATATGAAAATAGAAAAATATGCAGGTATTCTTATGTATTACTGGATTCAGAAGAAAAAAACATTTTAAGAAAATTAGGTATTTTTAACCGCCAATTAAAAATGAGAATTGACTTAAAATTTGAAGCTTTCAACGTCAGAGAAGTTAGAATTTAAAATTGAAAGGAGATTTGAAACAAAGCTGACATGACAGGCACATTGAGAGGGATAAATAAGTGTTGGTAAAAGAATTAGGGTTTTTGATAGTGGGACCCATTGTTATTTTAAAAACCATTTTGGTATATTTTAAAATATTAAAATAGTGTCCTTGAAAATATAAAAAAAATTAACACAAATAAAAATCTAGCATGATTTGGAATTGGAATGGATGTGTTTTTTCTTAAATGTTTGGAGGGACAAAAGTTGTGGGTCCAATGTTAGCTGCTTCAAATTATGTACACATGATTTCTGGTTTATCTTTGTCCTTGCTCTTTCCGATGGATTGCGCACTCAAGTCTTAATTTATTTTTTATTGTATTAAATATGTTTTTTTCCTTGAATTCTACTTAAATTTAAAATTAGTCTCTCTTCAAATTCTTTTATTAATTTAGTTTTTTATTTTTTAAAAATGCGTAAATTTAATTCTTTTAACCAAATTTTATTAAGTTTATCTAATGTTTCAAGTATATTTCATGATAATATTTAAATTGTTTACACTGTTTGACACATTTTCGCTTCAATGTTAACTCAAATATTATTATAAAATGCGTTTAAAATGTTAAATAAACTTAACAAAATTTGGTAAAAAGGACTAAATTCACGCATTTATAAAGATGAAAGACTAAATTAGTATAAAATTTCAAAAATAGATTAATTCTAAAATTCACTAAAATTTGAGGGACAAAAAATATATTTAACCTTTTTATTTTTTTAACAATGACACCAAAAATGATATAATACTAGGTATAGCATAAGTTGGGTTCAGTATAATTAAAATTTAATAATTTATAAAATAAATATTAGTATACATGTTGAAAAATGTTGATAATAGTGAAAAAGAGACTTGATTAACCAGTTGGGTAAGTAGTAGAATAGAAGACGTACATCATAAGCAAATACAGAATGTAAGATAAGAGAAAGGATTACAATAAATATATATATATATATATATATATATATATATATATATATATATATATATATATATATATATATATATATTTATTTATTTATTTATTTGATTGTGACATTAGTTTAGAGTGTGAAAGTGAAATGTTAGCTACATTAGTCTTTTCTACAGATCGTAACTCAATTGAAATTTAAAAATATATTTTAAATAAAAATACTTATGGAGTTTGTCAGAATTTTCTTTTTGACTTTTTTAAAAGATATTTACCACAAAAGTTTTTGTAATTTGAATTTTAAAAAAATTATAGAATACGAAATGACAAAATTTGAAAATATTTCCGGAATTTAAAGAGTTCTTTATATTTTAATTTTTCTATGATGAAATTTTTTTCTTTACTAATTATTATGTCATATAGAATTACATAAATAAATTCATATAAAAAAATATACAAATAAATAAGAGAAATATAAATCTCACACTTTACTTGAATTTTATGAATTTCATGTATTAAAAAAATTCTTTACATTTTTAACTTTTTTATTATGAAATTTATCTTTTATTAATTGCTTTATTACTATAAAAACACGTAAATAATTACATATAGAAGAAAAATAAACAGAAATAAACAAAAGAAACATAAATTCAAATAAAAAAGATAAAAAATATGTGTAAAACAATCACTTTATATTTATAGTGACCTATATCACTGCAATAAAATGTCTAAATAAAAATGAACTTAAAAGATAAAAAATAATTAATCATCGCTAATTTAAAGATTATTTTTTTTATAATAAAAACTTTGATGGTTAATATTAGAAATTAATTTATAATTTATTTTTTTATATAATAAAACCTATTTTATATATTAAGAATTTTAATTTATCATTTAATATATAAATTAATTATTATATTAATCGATTATTTTTTATTTTTAAAATTAATTAATATTTAAACATTTTTTTATGTAAGACCTTTATCCCCGTTTAACGAGAAAAGAATTAGAGTTTACAGCTTTTTAAGATTTTGTTTATTTTGCGGTCACAAATTCAAGAAAATGAAATTAAAACTCTGAAAGCACATTTTATTCACTATTTTCACTATATAAACTTTTATATATATTAGGAGAAACACAAATACTTTTTTTGTATTTGTGTCTGTATTATTTTAAGTTTACAAAAAGCAAAATAAAAATAATAGTAAGAAATATATGAATATTAATAATATGATGAAAAAAAATTATGACAACTTTTTCAAAACAATTGAATATAGTGGTTAGTTAACATTTGTAAAAATAAAATTATGAAATGAATACATAAAAAAATATATAAAAATATTAGGTTAAAATACTCCGTTGGTCTTCATTTTTGTATTTGGTCCTGGTATTTTTATTAGTCTCAATTAGGTCTTCATTTTTGTAAATTAGTATCAATTAGATCTTTTTCGTTAGTAGAGAACTAACACCGTTAAGTAGGTGTCACGTGTCAGCTTCTCGTTTTTTTGAATTTTTGAATTTGTTTTTAAATTTTTTTTAATTTTTTTAAAATTTTTTTAAAAAATATTTATGCCACGTGTCACTTCTGTAATGTGCCACGTGTCAATCCAATATGGTGACACGTGTCAATCTAATATGGTGACACGTGTCAAATTAATGTATGAATCTCAATTTGGTTCTCATATTTGTTATTTTGATTTGATTTCAGTTCCAAATTTTTTTAAAATAATTTTAATTTCATGTTCTCCAAATTTAGAACAAATTTAATTTTTTTATAAATGTAATGATGATACTTTTATTACAAGTGATATTTCTATTACATATTTTTAACAACATTTAATTTATTTAAATTTATATTTTACATTAAACTTTATTTAAATTTGATTTTAAAATTTTAAATATATAGATTAAGAAATTTATATTCGAAATATTTGTATAATATTCAATATCAACAATATTTTAGAGTTGACTTAAAAATAACAATTTTATAAATTCAAATTTTAAATTTTAAAATAATTTTATAAAAAATTAAAATAAATATATTTAAAATTTTAATATTAAATATAATTAATATTATTAAAAT
>Ga0209589_1012593_pt1 | contig 11423 bp, 2 predicted proteins | sample CowpeawhiteBW_FD_187525 | JGI IMG/M metagenome (GOLD analysis project Ga0209589, IMG submission 187525) | Root nodule microbial communities of legume samples collected from California USA - Cow pea white BW (SPAdes) (version 2) | ecosystem: Host-associated > Plants > Roots > Nodule | place: USA...
GTCTGCCATATTCATTAGCCTTTCTTCAGGAGGCCTATTAGTAAGCCTTCTTCTAACTTGTTTCCTTATATGTTGTTGTCCATGTTGTCCTAAATTTTGATTTGCAAAGACATGGCCATGAGCATCAACATCAACACAAGTTGGAGCTTTGGTGTTCATGGTGGTTTGTGTGTGTTTTGAGTTGTCCATTTCTTTCAATTGGCTATAAGCAAAAGAGAGTTGAGAAGGAGGAGGTGGAGGAAGTGAAGGAGGATGAGGAAGAGGATCCTGTTGAATTTCCATTAACCTTTTCTGCTTTATCCACCTCTTACTTCAATGGTGTTTTGTATGGACTTGGGTGAGAATATAATTCAGAAGGGAAAGATAGGTTGGTGGAATCATGGGTTTTCTTTCTCCAATAATAGATAGTTAGTGCATGATATATAAGCTAATAGTGAAGTAAAAAAAAAGTCTTGAATCTCCTTCAACTCCTCAAATATTACAATAAAGTGTTGGGACAACGTAGAACTTTTATGTTATTTTTGGACTTTTCCTTGTTTTGGCAAACAAAATTTTTATTGATATTTTTGTACCAATAATTTAAAAAAAATGTACTATTTGAACAACACCTGAGGTCAAATTTAGAAAATTTTGAAGTATATTTTTCAATAGTTTAGCTTCTGATCAGGAATCAAAATTTCCAAGATAACATATTTTACACAAATTCAATACAACTAAATCATCTGAAAAATACACAAAAAAAATTAAAGAAAACTAAAAATTTTCATCATTTACTTTATAATTCCTAAGTTTCGCTTTCTTATTTTAATATAAAGATATTCAGTTCTTCAATATTTTGAAAATAGTGATCTTATTTTAATTGTTTCAATTAAAATGTTCATTGTTACCTTCTTTTTAATAGATAAACAAACAGTTTTTTTAAATACAGACACAAAAAACGTTTTATTCTTTACTATATATAAATTCTTTAAAATGGAGACCAAAATTATGAATTGAAACATATAGAAAATATCAAAATTATGCTGTAGCCTACATTGAAAAATAGAAAAACAACTGCTGCTTATAATCGTATACATAGATGCATGCACACAAGGGAAAAACCAGAACTATTGCATATTTCTCTTTCCTATAAAAATACTAAGGAATTATTAGGCTTTAAATAATACCAATATAAAAATAAATCGGTGTTTATAAATTGAATAACATTATTTTTAACTATAGAAAATAATTGTATTGAAAATTAAACAAAACTGATTAATACAAAAGTTTCCAGAATCTTTTTAAACACTGATGCGAAGTTTAAGAACTCACTAATCTTGCATAAAAAAAAAACAAAAGATTGTGAATTGTTTTTCAGTCAAAGCCTGAATACTCAAAATTGTGAGCAACAGAAATTAGTATTTTGTTAGTTTAACTGAGAAGAAGGCAATAATACAATAGTATTTGGCTACAATGGTAAAAACACTGCAAATAATGAGTTATTAGGTTTAATAGGTTAAATTTCAGAAGTGCCCATAATTGAACTCCAACCTATAAAGTATTACAAGAAATTAAAATTCAATAAAAATGCTTCTGTTTGATTCTCTTTTATTCTTTAGATCAAAATTAATTGCTTTGATTCTTTATTTAAAAAATAAAACACCTTTAACTAAACCAAATTTATACGAAATTTACTTAATTTATCTTACAAGCTTGTAAATGTTCCACTCCTTTCTACTATAAACATTTCAGGTTAATATAGTAATAATGTTTAATTAAGATTTTTAGGCAATTTTTTTTTTTTGTAAATTATTATATGTAATAAAAGAAGTAAACAAAGTTAAACTTATGAAGAAAAAAAAAACTAATTAAATGAATTTAAAGAAAAATATCAAAATTAGTTGTTTTTAATGTATCATTCTTGTTATCTAATCTTATAGATATAAAATGTTATATATTATTTTTTTCTTTCATCACTTGAGTTTAGTATTACTCAAAGCCACAACTTAGTAATAACTTAATTATAGTTGAAGTCTTTGAATTAGAATATAACCCAAAATCCTAAACTAAAAACTAAATTACATTTAGCTCAAATAAATTACATTTTAATTGTAGATTGAAATATTGATGAATGATTGATTACATTTGAAAACTTTATAACTTTAGAAATCCTACACACCCAAAAGAGAGAAAAAAAAAATCTCTTTCCTAATATATTTCGGTTAAGCATGGACCACTGAGATAAAAATTACAGACTTTTACGAAGACAAATAAAGATAGAGTCACTACCATCTGTCAAAAGATTGCCATGGCTCGCTCGGTGCTAGCATGCATTTGCATACACAAAAACTAGAAAGATGAGCTCGAAATAACTCAATAATAAAGAAGACTCATAAGAACAATTAATAGAATGAAACCAAATGAGTGTGAATGATGATCATCGTGTATTTAATTTCCATTTTGGAATTTTGCAACCTTCTTATTTTGATCCACCTTATTGGCATTGTTTGGGTCATTTGGTTTTTGCTTAAAATTCAAATCACACACTACACTACATTCAATTAAGTGCTACAAACTATTGATGTAGTAGTGCAGTAGAAGAGTAAAAGAGAAAAAGAAAGGTATATTATAATTGCATGCATTCATGAATGTTTAGACAAGAGGTAAGAGAAGATTTTAAGATGAAAAGTTGTCAAGTGATGGAGGTATGTGAGTGTTGCATATATGAATTTTTTGAGAAACATTTTTGCAGTGATGCCCACTTTCTTTTACTTGCCTCTATGGAAGGTAGCAGAACAAGATTGGGACCTTTTTGAGGTGGGAAAAGTTGGTAATTTAAGATGAAAAGTTGGTAGTGATAATGACAGATTAAAACAATTAAATAAAATTGATCCCCTCAGTCTTATATTGAATATTAATTAAAACAATTATAAAGAATATTAATTAACACTGTCTAAATAATGTCAATATTAAAAAAATCAATATTAGTGGCAAGATATTCCAATTGCAGACAAGTCTACTACTGTGCCTACTACCTTAGAGTTCTGCCTGCACACTCTTAAAAGCAAAATTTTCGAAACAGTGACTGCATCAACCATAATTATCAATATAACTTTCCACAATTCCAATTATATTTTATTCTTTATTCATTATAACTTTAAAATTTCTAATTTCGTAGCTAATTTATTTTTAACTACAGTATATAATGGGTGAATTCAAAGTATTTATTTCAATTATGGTTTAGTAGTACACACCAAAAGTTAATGGATGTGTCAAATGTAGCATTGATCCCTGGATTCTACACAAGCCTTCTTAAAAATGAGTTAGACTCATGATTAAAGTGGGTTTAACCAATTGAAATTAAAATCATGTTTCAGCAAAAAAAAAAATCATAAATATATAATATTTTAAAGTTTCATTTTTTTTTTAAATATAATTTATTTATTAATATTTTTTTCTTGTGAGTTTATTAAAAAATTATCTTAAAATTTTAAAATATTATTTTTACTTTAGTTAAGAAGTGAACTTTAAACTTAATTCAACCTTACAAAATTAGAAATATTTCTAGAATAGACTTTTTAAACAATAACTTAAATATTATGATAGGAAATAAACTTTAAACTTAATTAAATTCTACGAAATCGATATATAAGATGAAGTTTAAATCCATTATATACTAAAAAATTGTCGTATCTACTGTACTTCCAACAAATTTTATTTATGCTTTAAAATTTATGTGATTTGTATGATCATGTTGTTGTGTCTGTTTTTTATAAACTATTGCATACAAAATTTACATCATAGTATTCATTTTTTTAATCATAAACATAACTTACACAGTCGTCAAAGAATATATCTTAAGGTATAAATTTGATTTCTATCAATTTTGACGATTATAATACCGATTAATTTTAAGACAACTTACTAATAAATAAACTACAATAATTTTCTATTTCAATTAATATTATTTTAATTTTTTTCAATTTATTTGAATATGTGTATCCAAAATAATGTATCTTTTTAGTGAAACTTTAATGTTTGTGGCATAAAATGCAATCTTAATATTATTTTTTTTGGTAAACACCTTACCCTTCTATCAAAGTTTGAAAGGGTGGAAAAGAAATTTGCACTTGAGAAATTCTCTTTAAATTTTCATTCATGAAAAAAAAAATAGTTGTTTTTATTGCTGTAAATGTTAAAAAGAGTTTATATCGATTAACTGTTTATCTTTGAAATCTATTAATACTGTGAACACCATAAAAAGAATACTGGCCCATTAGTTAACCTTCACATAAAACTTTTCTAGACATTTTAGTTATATGGGCACTTTTTATGTGGGCTTTTTTATAGTATATATTGCTTTTGTCCTGGTCCAAGTGTAGCAGGACTATGTTTGGACAATCTTCTCCATTAAATAAGAAAAAAAATTAATTATTCTGTAAACTAAAATTAACTTATCCAATTAAAATTAACAAATTATGTATTTAAGCAAATGATTCACTATTTGAATTTATATACACTTCATAGGTTCAAAATTCCAAAACATGCACCATAATGATGCTTATAGCAAAAAATATATTATTATATCTGAACCAGTCATTAATAGTTCTGGCAAGGATCTTGGTATCATTCAAAGAAAGATATGCAAGCCCTTGAGCAACAGCATCTGCAGGAGTATACAATTTACTCACTTCCAATCTCACTTCCTGATCTCCCAATCAAAAATCAAATTTTAAATAAATTATCAATTAAATTTAAGATTAATTTACGGTATATAAATTTTTGAGAAAAAAAGTCCGAAATATCCTTAATTGAAAAATCTGCTATTCCTGAAATGATTTTAGAAAGGTTAAACTATATTCCATATAATGCAATTTGCATGTGAACTAAGTCACTTCTCTGCATGATAATTCAAGAAAGTTTGGGATATTTTTTAAAGAAAAGGTAAGATATTTGTGATTAAAGTTTATAAATATGTATAAAGTGCAATGCTTTAGGTAAATGATAAATTTAAAATAACTTAATCTCTTAATTTTCTTTTACCATCTTCAACCTTCAACTAGAAAATATTAAGTTTTTTAATTTCTTTTTGAACTAAAATGATTAATAAAGTGAAGGAGAAACATTTTTTAATGCACGAGCAAGAAACAATGAAGCTACTCAAGTACTAGCTTGAACTAACCATACTTTTTTTCTTCCTTTAATTTAAAAATTCTACAAAATGGTCTATATTTATTAATAATAATGATAATAATAAATTATCACAATAATTTATGTAATCTAATGACTAAAATATGAGTTATTCTATAAAATTACTAAATTATTACACCAAGATAAGCTATTATATCTTACATTTAATTTCATAGATAGATGTTACTTTTTTCCAGAAAGGCAAACTGAGGGACCAAAATTTTGTTTAACCGTTTTAATATGTCACTACCAACTTTCCTCGCCTCAAAAGTTCCCAATCTTACTCAGAACATGGTTAGGAAAGTGGAGATGAAAAAATGTTTCTGGACAAAATTCATATATGCAACACTCACATACCTCCATCACTTAACACCTTTTTCATTTTAAAAGAACCTTCTCTTACCTCTTATCTGAACATTCAGACAATTATAATATACTTTTTTTTTTTATCTTTTACTCTTAGTACATCAACATAGTTAAATGGTTATATATACATGCATGAAAATGAGATTTAATTGTTTGTAACAAATAATTGAAGGCAGCGTGTGACTTTGAAAAAACCAAATTACCTTTGGCACAACCAGGTGGACCAAATAAGAAGATAGCAAAATTTCAAGATAGGAATTTCATACATGATGCTCAGGCCTACAGTATTCAGAGTCGTTTGGTTCTATCCTATTAATTATTGAGATTGATTGGTCTTCTTTAAAATTGAGTTATTTCAAGCTCATTTTCCTAGTTTTTTTAGACCAATGCATGCGACACCACCGGCTGCCATGGTTGTCAACTTTTGACAGATGACAGTGACTCTATCTTCTCCCGTCTTCATAAAAAATTAGAGCAAAACTTGTGATTTTGATGTTTTTATATAAAGTTGTGAAGTTTTCAAATCAAATTAATATAGATCAATATTTCGATCTACATTTAAGAATGAATTTTTCCTAAGATAAATTTAACTTAGTTTTCGGTTAGGATTTTGGGTGAAATTGGATTTATCTTTGTTATTCCGGTGCTTAATCCAATTCAACCATCTCAATTATTATTAAGTTATTAAGTTTGATTAATAAACAAAAGAAAGAATAATTTTGACATATTTTATTAAATTGATCTTTTTTAAATATAAAGAATAATTTTGATATATTTCATTAAATTGATTTTTTATAAATATAAAGACAACATCTTGCAATAGAATGAATTAATATGCATATGATAGAGGGAAAAGGGTGAGGGATATGCCTCTTCTGATCCTACTCATTAACATAATAACTTAAAAAATCAACCTCTCACACATTTTAGCAATGCATTTTTTGTTGTTGTCCATCTCAGAGACTTAGCAATATTTTTCTTTGTGTGATGATTGTCCACAAACCAGTTTAATGACGGTGTCCTAGATGGTTTGATATGACTTATTTTGATCCTTATTACCTTTCATTGCTCACAAAACATTTTCATTTCAAAAGCAAAGAAACTTATTATAAAGAACTTATCAAAGTAAAGTTGTATCTTGGACTGAATCTAGGGGTCTCAATGTTGTAAGCTTGTCTTAACGAGCATTAATTTTTCCATATAGAAAATTCAAGTTCATCATCAAAGATCTCTTGAAATGGATCATCTCCATTGTTGACTTCGGCTGCATTATTTTCCATTTGTTGCAAGCAATCGTGCCACCAAACTGAAGTGATCAGATTCGTGGTGTCATCCCATTCCATCTGATGTTGTTGTCCCAATGCTCTTATCTCTTCTATTCCCTCTTCATCCATGGCTGCATGCATGCTTCCACTAGCTTGGTTTGCAGTATTGGATTCAATGCTATTCATCAATCTGGAAACTACTTCTCCTTGTGACTGTGATATTCCAATCGAAGGAACGTCTTGATCAGTCAAAAATGGAGGGGAAGTCAATGTTGGAGTTAAGTAAGAGTACAATGATGAGTCATTGTTGCTAGGCAAAAGGGTGGGCTCTAAAGTTTTGGTGTTGTTGTTAAGCATAGGGGTACCATCTAAAATGTTGTTGTTACTAACCACAGGGGTAGTATCTAAAATGTTGTTATTAACCATAGGAGTAGACTGTAAAATATTGTTATTAAACACTAGTGTAGCATCTAAAATGTTATTATCAAGCAAAAAGGTAAGATTTGAAGTGTTGTTATAATCAAGCAAAAGGGTAGGATCTAAAGTATTGTTGTTATCAAGTAAAAGGGTGGGATTTGATGTGCTGTTATCAATCAAAAGGGTAGGATCTAAAATTTTGTTATCAAGAAAAAGGGGAGGATCAAAGGTGTTGTTATTAAGCAAAGGGGTGGGTTCTGAACTATTGAAACTGGGTAGATTGAGGTTGAATCCTAATGTCTGACTTGAAAGTGTGAAATTGGGAGGTTCTAGCTTAGGGAGTGGAAGAGAAAAAGGGGAATTAATTGTGTGGGGGTAAAAAGTTGGGGGTGGAGGGGGAGGATGAGGAAGAGAAAGAGGAGGTGGATGAAGAATAAGCGGAGGAGGAAGGGGTGGGAAGGATGAGGAGAAGGAAAAATCGTTTAAGTAATGTGAAATTTTTGTTGAGGGTGGTAGATACATCTTAGGCCTTCTCCTAGCCTTGAATATTCCATCTGGGTTAAACCTTGAATAAAAGGGAGGCTCAAAGGATAGTTGTTGTTGATGATGCTCACTAGCGACTTTCATGGTAGCCCTGTGGTATTTCAAGGCATTGACAACCTCCTTCCTTGCGTCTGCCATATTCATTATCCTTTCTTCAGGAGGCCTATTAGTAAGCCTTCTTCTAACTTGTTTCCTCAGATGTTGTTGTCCATGGTTTCCTAAATTTTGATTTGCAAAGACATGGTCATGAGCATCAACATCAGCACAAGTTGGAGCTTTGGTGTTCATGGTGGTTTGTGTTTGTTTTGAGTTGTCCATTTTTTTTCAATTGACTATAACAAAAGAAATTTGAGAAGGAAGAGGTGGAGGAAGTGAAAGAGGAGGAGGAGAGGGTCATGTTGAATTTCCATTTACCTTTTTTGCTTTGTTGCTTTATAAACTTTCTACCTCTTACTTCAATGGTGTTTTGTATGAACTTGGGTGTGAATAGAATTCAAAAAGGAAGAGTAGGTTGGTGGAATCATGGGTTTTCTTTCTCCAATAATAGATAGTTAGTACATGACATATAAGCTGATAGTGAAGCAAAAAGAAAAGTCCTGAATCTCCTTCAACTCCTCAAATACTGCTATAAAGTGTTGGGACAACATAGAGCTTTTATGTTATTTTTGGACTTTTCCTTATTTTAGCAAACTACGTTTTTATTAATATTTTTGTTCCTATAATTCTAAAAAATGTACTATTTCAACAACATTTGAGAGATGAGTTAAAAGTGTATTTTCCGATAAATCAGCTCTTGATCCCTACAAAATTTTCGAGATAACATATTCTATACAAATTCAATACAACTAAATCATCTAAAAAATACACAAGAAAACAAATTAGAGAAAGCTAAAATAATTTTTTATCATTTACTTTATAATTCCTAACTTCCGTTTTCCTTTTTTGATATAAAGATATTAGGTGCTTCAATATTTTAAAAATAGTGATCTTATTTTAATTGTTTCAATTAAAATATTCATTGTTACCTTCTTTTAATAGATAAACAAATAATTTTTTTAAAGACAGACACAAAAAACGTTTTATTCATGACTAAATGTATATACTATAAAATAGAGACCAAAATTATGAATCGAAACAAATAAAAATATCAAAATTATGCTGTAGCCTATATTGGAAAATAGAAAAACAACTACTACTTGTAATAGTATACATATGCATGCACACATGCAGAAGGGAAAAAACAGAACTATTACATACTTCTCTTTTATGGCCTGACCTTGAATGACAGTATTTATGGTGATATGAGTTGACTTTTTGATTATTTAATATTGACATTATTTAGACAGGGTTAATTAATATTCATTATAATTGTTTTAATTAATATTCAATATAAGATTGAGAACACTTTAGGGACCTATTTTGTTTAATTATTTTAATCTGTCATTATCACTACCAACTTTTTTCACCTCAAAAGGTCCCAATCTTGTTCAGAATATTGCTACCTTTCCTAGAGACAAAAAGAGGAAGTGGGCATCACTGCAAAAATGTTTCTCAAAAAATTCATATATGCAACACTCACATACCTCCATCACTTAACAACTCTTCATCTTAAAACCTTCTCTTACCTCTTGGCTCGACATTCATGAAATGCATGCAATTATAATATACCTTTATTTTTCGTTTTTACTCTTTCACTCCGTCAACATAGATAGATGTGATAAATGTGTGTTTACACATTGTTAGTACACACATGCATGAAAATGAGTGTTAATTGTTTGTAGATTAATTAAAAGCAGTGTGTGATTCGAACTTTAAGGAAAAACCAAAGGACCCGAACAATTGCAGAATAGGTGGACCAAATAAGAAGAATGCAAAATTTCAAAGTGGGAAATAAATACCTCATCACTCAAACTCATTTGGTTCTATTCTATTAATTGTTGAGACATAAGAGTCTTCTTTAGGATTGAGTTATTTTGAACTCATTTCACTATGTTCTTTTTATGCAAATGCGTGCTAGTACCTGCTGCGATGCATGCCAACCTTTTGACAGATGGTGGTGATTCTATCTTCTTATGTTGTGCTGTTATAAGAAGAAAATATGTGATTTTATCTTTGGTGCATGCTTAACCGATATCTTAGGTGAGAGTTTCTTTTCTCTTTTTGAGTGTTTGGTGTTTGGAGTTTGGATTTCTCAAGTTATAAAGTTTTCAAATGTAATTAATCATTCATCAATATATTTTAATCTACAGTTAAGTTAAGAATGTAATTTATGTGAGCTAAATTTAATTTAGTTTTTAGTTTTGGGTTTTGGGTTATATTCCAATTCAAAAAAGACTTCAATTATAATTAAGTTATTACTAAGGTGTGGGTTTGAGTAATAGTAAACTCAACTGATGAAAGACAGAATAATATATAACACTTTATATCTAAAAGATTAGATAACAAGAATGATATATTAAAAAAAACTAATTTTGATATATTTCATTAAATTCATTTAATTAGTTTTTTTTCATAATTTTAACTTTGTTGATTTTTTAATAGATACAGCAATTTACAAAAAAGAATTGCCGAAATATCTTAATTAAACATTATTAATATATTAACCTAAATATTTACTAGAAAGGAGTGGAACATTTACAAGCTTGTAAGATAAATTAAGTAGATTTCGTATAAATTTGGTTTAGTTTAGGGTGTTTTATTTTTTAAATAAACAATCAAACCAATCAATTTTGATCTAAACAATAAAAAAAATTCAAACAGAAGCATTTTTTTTTTTGTATTTTAATTTCTTGTAATACTTTATAGGTTGGTGTGGTTCAATTATGGACACTTATGAAATTTAACCTATTAAACCTAATTATAACTCGTTATTTGCAGTGTATTTACCATTGTAGCCAAATACTATTATATTATTGCCTTCTTCTCAGTTAAACTAACGAAATACTAATTTCTGCTACTTACAATTTTGACTATTCAAGCCTTGACCGGAAAACAGTCTACAATCTTATTTGTTTTTATGCAAAATTAGTAAGTTCTTAAACTTTTAATCATTGTTTACAAATATTCCGGTTAATTTTTGAAAGAAAATTTTTAAATAATAATCAATTTTAATAATAAAAAATTGTTAATTTTATAATAATTAATTTATATATTAATTTATAAAATAAAAAATATTAATTATTAAAATAGTTATTGTTACAGATAAAAGTTATAATTAATTATTAAATTAGTTACTAATTAATTAGAGATTAATTTAAAAATTAATATTTTTTATAATAACTAATATTTAATGACCAATTTATAAATTAATTATTTTAGTAGTCAAAATCTTAAAAATTAATATTTAATAATCAATTTATAAATTAATTCTTTTCTTTCAATAACTCAACTAAATTTTAAAAATTAACAATAATTTTTTATTTTATAAATCAATATTTAAATTGGTTATTATAATAACTAAAAAAATTATTATTAAAATTGATCGTTAATAAAGATTGTATTTTTTAGTTCTATGAATGTTTAAAATCTGCAACATATCTTGCTTATAAATTTGGTTTAATTTACTTTGTTTTATTTTATAAACAAAACTAAAGCAATTTCTGCTGCAAGAATAAAGTAAAGCCAAACTTGATTAATCAGTTTTATTTAATTTTCAATACAATT
>Ga0209589_1012594_pt1 | contig 11423 bp, 7 predicted proteins | sample CowpeawhiteBW_FD_187525 | JGI IMG/M metagenome (GOLD analysis project Ga0209589, IMG submission 187525) | Root nodule microbial communities of legume samples collected from California USA - Cow pea white BW (SPAdes) (version 2) | ecosystem: Host-associated > Plants > Roots > Nodule | place: USA...
TATATATATATATATATATATATATATAAACAAACGTGTTTAAAACTAGGGGTGACAAAACAGGCTGGCCCAACGGGCCAGCCCGTCAGTCCATTTTGGTCCGTCCCGTCCAGCTTGTCAACTTGACAGGCCAAAGTACGGCCCAGCCCATCCTGGCCCGTTAACCCGTTTTAAAAAAAATATAAAAGTAATTAAAAAGATTAATTTTTATATTATATTCTTTAAATATGTAAATATATAATAGTATTATAATTTAAATCATTAACACCTACAAATTAAGTTTCAATTATTATTTATAATTGAATAATTTAAAGTGTAAATATAATAATTATTTTAATTTATCTAATTAAAAACATTAACTAATCAATTAAAAATTTTAAAAATATTTTATTTGATTAAATATGCCTTTAATAATAATTTATATGTAAATATAAACAAATTATAAAAATTAAAATTAAAAAACAAATTACAAAAGTTTTAAAAAAAATAAAAATAAAAAGAAAAAAAATGGACGGGCCAGCTCGACCCGCTCTGTTAGCCCGTCTAATACGGGACGGGTTGTGATTGTTGGTCCATTTTTGTTTGATGGGCCAGTCCGGCCCGACCCATTTTTTTTGGACCATAGACGGGTCGGGCCAAAACGGGTCAGGTTGGCTCGTTTTGACACCCCTATTTAAAACTGGCATTTCAATAAGCATATAAGGCATGTGATGGCAAACAATAAAGACCCTCTAACTCAATTATCCAGATAAATATAAAGAGATCGAATTCACTATATGCTTGCACTTGTGGTGGCCTCTATTGTTCTGCAGAGCCATTGTCAATGGGTTTCACCCTATCGCGCAAAAGGTTAGCCCGTGATTATCTAAGGCCATTATCCTTCCAAAGACTAGAACCTCCTATTACTCTCACCACTTGAATCAATTTGCTCTATGTGAAACTGACTGATTCTTTAAAGTTTCAGGATGCAACCTTGCTTGAATCCTTATCTAATTCTATACACTACAACACCACCATGAAATCTCGCCAAGAGTCTCATGGAATTACGTCTAACTCATACCATATCCATGACTCTCACACCAAATTCACATGTTATCTCAAAACATCATAATCCCATGCCAATACTCAATCAACCAACCAATTGATGATTTATTTCATACCAAGCACATCAATTTTAGTCTCTACATAGCACATAAAACACATTTGGCATCATACTTTATGCTTTAAGAAATAACCCAATCAACCATGGAAGCAATCAAGTAGGTGGAACAATTTTGCTGTCAATCTCGCTCAAGCTAAAGAGCTCTCGCTCGAGCAACAAGAGTCTCTTGCTCAAGCTAAAAGCCCTCACTTATGCGAGATTGCAAACAGGGAGCACTGTGAGGTTCAACAAGTTATCGGTTAAGTGAGACCTCCTCGTCTAGGGTAGATTAATCTCACTCAAAATTGGAGCTCGTCGCTTGAGCGACAACTCGAGCAAAACCCTAGGCGAGATTTCTGCTATTTTCGCTTAGGCAAGGGTTACTCGCTTGGGCGAAAATAAGTTCTCCCCTGTTCACGCATGCAAACCAGATATCAAGCCAGAAACACAAGCAATATGTTTTCACACAATCACCAACATCATCAAGCATCAAGAACGTGAAACAGACCAAAAATAAGCAAGATATTTTAAAAACGTGCAAAACCCTAGCTTCCCTTACCTCAACACTAGAAAATATACTTACGGGAAGAGAGCTCTAACAAGAACAACACCACAACTCCATAAACAGATTAGAGAGCTTAAAGTATGTACACAAGAATGAGAAAAAGACTCTAGAGATGAACTCAAGACAAAACCAGTGCAACTGAAATGGAAAGGAAGGAAAATGTCAAGTTTTGGTGTTCAACTTACATGGAGGAGGAGTTGTTTGGTTTGTTCAGAGGAGAGAAAGAAGAGCTTCTCTAGCAGAAAGGGAGAAAGAAGGTGAGACATTTTTGGTTTGGGAGATAGAATGAAGGTAGTGAGTAGCTGGAAGGGGGTCCTGGGGGGTAACAAGTGGGCTGACCTTGGGCCCTACGGAGAAGCCTTGATTCTGATCTATGGTTCAATTTTTTGGTAAAGTGGTCATCGATAAATTTTACCAATGGATTTGACGATCTGTCAGTAATTACTGACGAACATCAACACATCAGTAAATATTCATCAATACATATCCGCTGATAATTACCAACGGCTTATGGTCATTGGTAAAATTCGTTGGTAAAAATTGTGACAAAGTCTTCTTCTTTATCCTCATGTTCCTCTTCTCCTTACCATGCCTCCACTTTCGCCATCATCATGTCAACCGCCATTAGCTCCTCTTCTTTCTCTTTCTTTTCCTCCTCTACCTCCGTTAACTCCGACAACCATCATTGTTACACCTCTATGTCACCGTTGCACTTCCATTTCACCACTGAGGCATCATCGTCATTGTCCTTGCGCCACCGCTGTAGTCATTATTGTGCATGTGCTCCGCCACTAGCTTTGACCTCCTACTCGTCCACCTTCTCCTTCTCCTCACCTTTCTTCTCTTCCCCTTATTCCCACCCATCTCCCCATAATATTAAAAAAGAAAAAACCATCAGATTGTGCAGAAAATTTGTCGATTAATTTATCGCTGGATTTACAAATGGAAAAATTTATCGAAGGTTGGAGTTATAATTTATCCAAAAAATTCATCAACGGAACTGACCATTACATACATTACCGTCGGAGGTATTTGTCAATAAATTTGCTGGAGGTATTTGTCAATAAATTTGCTGACGGGTCTAATAATTTAAATTCTAAAATTCATTGGTAATTATAGATTTTTCGACGAATTTATTTTAAAAATTTGTCTAAAATTACAAAAAAAAATTATAGTGATTTTACAATAAGGATCGATCAATTGTGATTGTAATGTAAGGACGAATGATGATCATAAAATGGGCATCCTTCCTAAGCTCGTCCACTACAACCAAAATTCATTGTTTACGTTTAGGGGAATCCTTCAATGAAATCCATATAAACATGTCTCCTTAAACTAGGAAGATGTTGTAGAGAGAAAGTGTTCTTTCATATTTATTTTGTTGACACAAACGAATTTCATCACAAATCATGCACATATAAGTTATATCGGTCTTGCTAAAGGGTAAAAGAGAAATAGATTTCTACTGAGGCCAAGTACTGTTCGACCTTGATCAATACAAAATCCCTTATTATTATATTATAATGTAAATTCTAAACTTATATTATTTATTTATTATATTACAATAAAAATATATTTACTCCACTCATTTATTTATTTTATAGTAATATATTCAAAATATTCATTATTTTACTAAATATTATTATAAATACAGTAGTTAAAATAAAATGCTAACTTATATAATTAAATAAACAAACAAATTAAATATTCAAACTATTAAATATTATTTAACAATATTATAATTCTTAAAAAGAATAATTATCAAAATATTCATTATTTCACTAAATAATATTATAAATACATTAGTTAAAAATAAAATATTAACTTACATAGTTGAAGAAATAAACAAATTAAACATTTAAATTATTAAAATATTATTCAACAATATTCTAATTCTTAAAAAAAAGAAATTGTTGATTTATGTAATTATAAGAAATAAATAAAAATTTATACAAAATAATATAAATATGAGAAAGGATTCTTGTTCAATCTTCTGTCCAAATTGAACTCATTTAACTAAGGTGAATCGATTTAATTTAAGTTGACTTTGATTTTTTTTTTATCATTGCATTTTACATATAATTTTTTTTCTAATTGTTATTTCAATGTGAAGTTTCTTCTTTAGGTTTCACTACTGAATTATGTTGTTTTGTATTTTATTTTTTTTTAATTATAGAATACATCAGATCTTCAAGAAGGTTTTGTTCATTCGTTTTGTCATGAGGTTGATGTAGAAAGGAGCAATCCTTTGTTGTGATTAGAGATGTAAAAAAAATCTGTACTCGCAGGTATTCGTGAATAAAACTCGTAATGAGTAAGAAACGAATATTAAAAATGGATATTCGCTACCCGCAGGTACGGGTATTTTTGATACCCGCATGTTAATAGGGCGGGTACATGTATCATAGTATTCGTACTCGTGGATTCCCGTATCCGCTAAACTTTAATTCACAAAAATACCCTCAGATATATATATATATATATATATATATATATATATATATATATATATATATATATTAGTAAAAAATATTTTGAGTCTTCATTCAGTAATGGTGGTCGGATTCTTACCCCACATCAGAGTAGATTACTTCCAGATACTGTGGAGGCATTGATGTGTCTCTAAGACTGGTTATGGACCAACATGGAAGGTAATGAAATTAACACTTTTACTTAGATATTTTAATTAAGTGATTTTAGAAAATTTTAATGAACTTCTCATGTTTTCAAACTCTTCTAGATTAAAATTGGACAACATGAAACTTTATACAATGTTGCAAAATGTGGACATTGATGAAGTTAGTAATTTCTCTAATATTTCATTCAAAAATAAACTACAATATAAATGGTTAGTGATTGTTTATTTTTTTGTTTTTTCAGGAATCAATCGGAGAAAGTGGGCTTGTTGATCTAAGCACTAATTATGGTTAAATATTTATTTTTTAAAATATTTTTGTAAATATCTGCGGGTACCCGTGGATACTCGCAGATATGAAAAAAATAGGCGGGTACCCGCATAACGGATACCCGACGGATATAGGTACGGGTACGGGACGAATATTTATCCAACGGGTAGGGTACGGGGGAATTACTACCCGCCCGTACCCTACCCGCCCCGTTGACATCTTTAGTTGTGACTAAGGAAGGATGATCCTTCCAAATTTTTTTATATTTATATAATTTAATAAACAATTCTAAATATATCTTTTAAAAAAATAATATTTTTAATATATTTTATGTATTTAATATTTAAATTCTTTTTTATATATCTATATTTATATTTAAGGAAAAATCCTTCTTTTTATATATTTATTTTTCTATTTAAATTTTAAATATTTTTTAAAAAAAAATTAATTATTTTATTAATATTATTTATGTGATTATTTGTTTAATTTATTTAATATTTAATTTTTTTTATATATCTATATTTATATTTAAGGAAAAATCCTTCTTTTTATATATTTACTTTTCTATTTAAATTTTAAATATTTTTTAAAATAAAATTAATTATTTTATTAATATTATTTAAGTGATTATTTGTTTAATTTAATATTTTTTTATTTGATTATTTTTGTAAACTTAATCATTATAAATGAAGATTATTTATAGTAAAATTATAAAATTATTCATATTTAATTTTATAATTATAATTATAATAATAACAATAATTATAATTTTATTATTTTTTATTATCATAAAAAATGTAAATGTAATGTTTTTACTAGTTTATATACAAATTTTGGGATTATGTCTTTGGTTCTTATTTTTGTTTAAAAATATTAAGTTAGTCCTCCAATTTTTTTAGTCTTAATTTGGTCTCGATTTTTAAAAAATGATGCAATTTGGTACTTTTTTGTTAGATTTCTTGAGTCAGATTAAGATTTTTTCATAAAAATTGAAGTTGTGAATAAGGATGGTTTCCTTTGTTGGTCTAATTGGCATAATCCTAGTGTCAAATTTGATAAAAAAAATGTGTGTTCCGCTTCAAGAAATTTAACGAAAATGATCAAATTGCATCAATATTTAAAAAATCGATACCAAATTTAGAATAAAAAAGCTAGAGGACAAACTTGATATTTTTGGACGAAAAAATAACCAAAAGGGTAATTCAACAAAAATTTTGGCACCCTCAGATTATTGGCCGAAGATCTGCCACTAGATGCAGATTCCCTTGGGTAGCTTTGTGGAGTCATATGAACCAAGTCCATTCTCTATTTTGGATCCCTTATTTGAAGAAGGCATTCATTTTGGCTATAAAAGTAGGGATGGCAACGGGGCGGGACGGGGACGAATTTCGCTATCTCATACTCATTCCATCAAAAAAATTCATCCCTATACCCAAACCCAACGGTTATCAAACCTTTGTCTCATCCCCATCTCCACCGAGTAACGAGTATATGCTTGTACCCATACCTATACCCATTTTCTTACTTTTAAATATTAATTAATTAATTTTTATAAAACAAATTACGGTAAAGGACATAGTATTATCAAATATTCAACATTAAGAGGAAACTTGTTTATTCGATATCAAATATTTAGAAAGAAATTTTAATTGTATATATTCCACATTAGAATACCAAATAAAATCTCATGAAAATTAAAACATTATTAAATTTGCAAACATTAATGAAACCCAGTTGATAAAATTTAAAAATACTTTTTAAAAAATACAAAAGGAAAACAAATATTCAAATTAAAATATATTTTAAAAGTTTGTTTACTTCAATTTTTTAAATTCTAATGAATCTCTTATTTATACACTAATAAAAGTTAGGATACATCACTTGAACAAAATCTCGCAAAAAACAAAGATACAAAGATTAAACTAATAATAATAAAATGGTAAATCATTCCAGAGGTCCCCATTTTTGTAACGAAATTTCAAGTAGGTCCCCCCATTTTTATTTGACTCAATTGAGTTCCTATTTTTGAAAATTCGTTGCAATCAATTCCTTTCCGTTAGTTGTACAGTAATAGTGTTAATTATGTGCCACGTGTCGGCACATGTTTTTTTTAATTTTTTTTAATTTTTAATTTTTTTTTATAATTTAAAAAAAATTAAAATTACCACGTGTCAATCTAACATTGTGCCACGTGGCAGAGACAATGTGATATGGCAGTGGCAGTGCCACGTGTCACTATTGGATGTGAAAATTCTCAATGTAGTCCCTGTATTTGTTATTTTGTCTCAATTTGGTCCCAAATTTTTTAAAATTGAATTGATTTCATCCTTGTATCAAATTTAATTTTTATATAAATTTTACAATGGTATTTTTATTATAGTTGATATTTTTAACAAAATTGAGTTTATTTAAATGTATATTTTGCACTTATATTTATTTAATTTTTTTAAAATATTTATATATCTATAATTTATAGATAAATGTTAGAGTTGCTTTAAAAATAAAAACTTTATAAATTCAAATATAAAATTTTAAATATAAATTCTAACATTTATTGTATGTATGTATCACAACCTCCTGGCTTTGAAGATCACCTCTATCCTAACCATGTTTTCAAATTGAAAAAGGCTTTATATGGTTTGAAACAAGCACCACGACAGTGGTATGAGAGGTTAAGCAACTTTCTTTTATCTAAAGGATATGCTAAAGGTGCTGTTGATAAAACACTTTTCATTAGAAAGCATGCAAGTGATGTAATACTTGTTTAAGTATATGTAGATGATATAATCTGGATCAAATAATAACTCCATGTGTGAAGAGTTTGTTGCAGCTATGCAGTGAGAATTTGAGATGTCTATGATGGGTGAGCTAACCTACTTCCTAGGGCTGCAAGTGAAGCAACTCAAGCATGGGACATTTTTAAGCCAGTCAAAATACTATTTTGATATACTAAAAAAGTTCTAAATGGAGGATTGCAAAGAGGCTGCCACTCCAATTGTTACAAACTGCCTTATGGATGCAGATGAAGCTGGAAACCAAGTTGATTCAACCAAATATAGAGGTTTAATTGGTTCCTTGCTATATCTAACTACTATTAGACTAGATATACAATTTGGTGTTTGCTTGTGTGCAAGGTTTCAATCTAATCCAAAGGAATCACACTTCAAAGCTGCAAAACGAATTCTCAAGTATCTGAAAGGGACAACTAATGTTAGATTATGGTATCCTAATGAATCTAATATTGTTCTTAGTGGTTTTTCATATTCTGACTATGTAGAGTGGAAATTAGATAGGAAAAGCACAAGTGGTACATGCCATCTACTTGGATCAAGCCTAATTTCACGGAATAGCAAGAAACAAGCTTGTGTAGCACTCTCTACAGCTGAGGCTGAGTACATAGCAGCTGGACATGCATGTGCTCAAAGCATATGGTTGAAGCATCAACTTATGGATTATGGTGTAAAGCTAGAGAAGGTACCTCTTTATTGTGATAATACATATGCAATCAACCTAACTAAGAATCCAATTCAGCATTCTAAAACTAAACACATTGAAATCAGGAATCGCTTCATAAGAGATCATATTCAAAAAGGTGATATTGAAATCATGTTTGTGAAAACTGAAAATCAATTGGCGGATTTATTCACTAAACCACTTGCACGTGATAGATTTAATAAGCTTAGAATTGAATTAGGTATTCTTGACATGAAGAATATATGTTGATATCTGTTTGGCTTGTTAATCTTATTAGATCATGTGTGTGTTGCATTTAAAATGACAAAAATCTGAATAATTTGAAAACTGCCAGAATTTCAGTCAGCTAAATTTACAATTTTAACACATAGATTTCATTTAAAATGTCAAAATCTGCATAATTTGTGTTCTAGAACTGTTTCAATCTGTTAAATCTCACAAAACAGCATATATATATATATATATATATATATATATATATATATATATATATATATGTGTGTGTGTGTGTGTGTGTGTGTGTGTGTGTGTGTGATTCAAATTGGTTTGGTGTGAATTTCGTGAAATCTGAAATTTTTAGTCAACTAAAACTGTAAATTTAACATAGATTTCACTTAAAACTACCACTGCACCAAAAATCAGTTTTCTGGTACAGTTTTAGTCGACTAACTCTGTATTTTTATGTGTTAAAATTACTTATGTTGATGTGGAATTGCTTGAATTGATTTTAATTTATTGACCCAGTCAAAGTATGCATCACATGACTATTTTTGGACTGTAGCAGCAGTTGTAACCTATTACATCAGCTAAAATCAAATTTTCAGATTGCATTGACCATAAAGTGCTTTAATTACATGATTTCCAATGAACATGCATTAGATGTGAACTGTTTGTGAGTGGATTATTCATAAACGCATTTGGAAACACATCACTGCATCTCTGATACAGATTCCCTCACATGTAATTGTTGTGATTTCCTGTACTGCATTGAAACCAGAAAATCTGCACAATTTAGTTGACTGATTTTGAAAATCAACATGCTGATTCTATAAATACTTGCATAAGCATCATGCATTGGCATTCTCATTTACTAGTAAGAGCCAAACCTACTTTTCACCATGCCTAGAAGATCACGAACAACCCCCTCAGATGATGAAAGCTCTACCCCACCTACTCCATCCTTTCCAAATGCCATGAATCAAGGAAGGCTTGAGATATGGTTTGAAGGCTATGAAGACAAAATTCAAACCTTCTTGATTGAGATCAATAGGAAGCAAATCATCCTTCCTAAGGTGATTCACATGTCATGGCTAAGGGCAGAAAACTTTGGCAACCTTGAGCAACATCTCAAAGCTCAAAAATTGAAGACTTTCCTTGAGCTTTCTGGTAAGGTGTATCCGGATTTGGTGAAGGTGTTCTATGCCAACCTCAAGTTCAGCAATGACATTCTCAAATCAAGTGTCAAAGGTGTGGAGATGGAAATCACTAGGCAAACATGAAAGGATGTAGCTGGCCTAAGGCAAAGAGGTGTGTAAGTCTCCAAAGGTGAAACTAGTGCAGTGGATGAATTCAACAAGGTGCAATACTTCAACCAATGTGTGCGAAATCAAGGTGATCAAGCTAGAAATTTCCATGTGGGAAGGCTTCGTGTGGAGGAAAGGTTGCTAGCTATGGTGGTGACCAAAATCATCATGCCTAGGGGGAGTAATCATGCAACCTTGAATGAAGGTGATCTTGTGGTGATGTCAGGAAGATCATTTTGAAGGGACCTAAGGTAGGACGACTCTTTCTGCTATGCATCTCGCCTTCCATATATTGTCCTATTTTTTCTCTAGTTTGTGTTGATGATAGACAGCTAAATAAAATGTGGCATAATCGTTTAGGCCATCCAAATTCTCATGTACTTAGTACCTTGTTTAATTTTGGTTCTTTGGGTAATAAAAACTCCCCTATTTCTTTTGATTGTACTACCTGCAAACTTGGTTAAAGTAAAACTTTACCATTTCCTCATAATGCATCTCTAGCAAATCATTCTTTTGACATTATTCATAGTGATGTTTGGTGGATTTCTCCTATTGTATCTCATGCAGGTTATAAGTATTTTGTCACGTTCATAGATGACTACAGTCGATTTACTTGGGTATATTTTCTTCGGTCTAAAGCAGAAGTTTTCTTTGTTTTTCAACGTTTTGTTTCTTTTCTTAAGACTCAATTCTCTGCTCACATAAAAATTTTAAGATCAGATTCTGGAGGTGAATATATGTCTAACGCATTTCAAAGTTTTCTTGAAAATAAAGGAATTATATCTTAGCATTCTTGTCCTTCTGCACCACAACAAAATGGTGTTGCTGAAAGAAAGAACCGTCATCTTCTTGATGTTGTTCGTACTCTTTTGCTAGAATCCTCTATTCCTCTTCGCTTTTGGTGTGAAGCTCTCTCCACTGTTGTTCATTTAATAAATTGGTTACATTCTCCTACTCTCCATAATGTTTCTCCTTTATATAAGTTGTTTGGGTATTTTCCTTCTTACTTTAATCTCCGTACTTTTGGTTGTGTTTGTTTTGTACATCTTGCTCCTCATGAACGTCACAAACTCACTAATCAATCTGTTAAGTGTGCTTTTCTAGGTTATGCTATTAATAAAAAAAGTTATGTTTGCTATGATCTGCAGCATCGTCGCATTAGAGTTTCTAGGAATGTGGTGTTCTTTGAAAATCAACTTTTCTTTCCCTCCTATGTTGCACCATCATCTTCATCTTTTTCCTTTATGCCACATTTTTAGACTCTTCTCACACTGTGGAACGGTTCAAGCCTGGTTTGGTGTATACAAGACATCGTCTTCCTTCTGGTACCCTTCCTGATTCTGCTCCGACACTTGATTTTGTCCCTCTGCCGACACTTGATCCTGTCATATCTGTTCTACCTCATCGTCGGTCCACTCGATCATCAAAACCTCCTGATTGGTGTGGCTTATTTACACCTATTTTTTATCCACTACATTGTTGTCTATTTCTATTCCTTCTAGTTATACCCAGGCTATGGAACATGACTGTTGGAAAAAGGCAATGCAAGAAGAACTACAAGCACTTCAAGAAAATCACACATGGGATATTGTGTCTTGTCCCCCCACGGTAAAACCTATTGGAAGTAAATGGGTGTTCTCTATCGAACTTCAATCTGATGGCTCATTAGATCGCTATAAAGCTCGACCGGTCGCTCTTGGTAATAGACAAGAGTATGGGATTGATTATGAGGAGACATTTGCTCCTGTTGCTAAGATGACTACAATTCGGACTATCCTTGCTATTGCTGCTTCTCAATCTTGGCCATTGCATCA
>Ga0209589_1012598_pt1 | contig 11418 bp, 3 predicted proteins | sample CowpeawhiteBW_FD_187525 | JGI IMG/M metagenome (GOLD analysis project Ga0209589, IMG submission 187525) | Root nodule microbial communities of legume samples collected from California USA - Cow pea white BW (SPAdes) (version 2) | ecosystem: Host-associated > Plants > Roots > Nodule | place: USA...
AAAAAAAAAAAAAAAAGTGGCTAGAGGATAAAGAAAAGGTGTAGTATTCTAATTGTCCGTTTATATGAAAAAAGTTATGACCATTTTACTAACGCTGAAAAAGCTTTACAGAAAAATATAGAAAAAAAAATACAAAGTAAAAAATAAAAAGAAAATAAGTGAAAGATTAAGAAATAAAAAGGTCAATAACTTTCGACGACTTGAAGCTTCTTGAATTTACGTCTAATTTTCAATCATTATAATCTTAGTAAAATTGTTTTACTATCTCAAGGAATTTCAATTATTCAAAATGTATTTTTTTTATCAACAAAAATAAATATATTAAATGAAAATAAAATGTATAATTTTCTTGAAAACTTATCGATAATTATAGTTCGATATTTGATTAAAAATCCATAATCCACTTATCTAACCTATAACCTATATGAGTAGGAATTTGTATTTTTGGTTAAAACTTTGAATATGAACCTTTTTATATCTGACACGCACAACCAACAATATAAACAAAGTCTATTTAAGTCTATTAGTTGTGCATTATTTATTAAGTAACTGTTTTTATGCAAATGGATAACAATACCAACTTCATTTGAATACTTTTATATAAAATAAGGGTAGACATGGATTGAATTTTTTAAAATTTAGTATAGATTCGATATAGGTAATAAAATAGATTAGATTTATAATCCAAATTTATTTTAATTACATCAATTAGATTTGCACCTCTCTTTTTTTTCAATCCAATTTAAATTGAATTAAATTTAAATTGATCTAATATACCTAACTTTTAAGTCTATTAGATATGAGTCAAGCCGACTTGATTCAACCTATTAGTTTGATTAATTTGATCCGATCTTAGAATGAGACTAATTCAATCTAAGCTTCACCATGGATCGATTTTTAGTTGTGGTTGACATAAGTTGACCTTCAACTGTGGAATATCTCTTGCGACAGTTGATCCGAGTCAACCTTTGACCGAAACTGACTCGGGCCAACTCAGGCCTCGAAATCGACTATGTCAACCTACGGTCACACCATTTCAACTTGACCTTCGACTAGGATTGACTCGAGTTGAGTTTCAATTGGAACTGACTTGATGGACCTTCTATTGGGACCAACTTGATTCAATTTTTAACCTAAAGTGTTTCAATCGAAATTCAATCTAGACTCAGTTGATCCAATTTATATTATAGATTGGATCTTAAAATTTAATTCTTTTTGCCACCATTAATACAAAACATGTGTTGGACATGCACTTATCTTGAACATAAATAGAAGGCTTAATATAAAACTTGCTTTTAGACTTAACATGTGCATGGATAGAAAATTTTACTGTTTTTAAATAATTAAAAAGTATATTGAATTTAAATTGTTTATTTTTTAAAATATTTTTTATATGGAGGCAATAAAATTTATTAAATTAAATATTTCAATTACAACCAACATAAAAATATTAAATACAAAAATTACTATTTAACTTCTCGAATATCAACAAAAAATAATTACTTTCAGCTTTAAAAACCACACTGACATTCATTGAGAAAATCTAACAAACATAAATTGAGAAAGAAGTCTAACCTCTATCAAGAGATAAGCAATCGCAATAATATTGCTTAGAAAATAATTGATATGGATGTCATTTAAAAACTCTTATATTATTTGAAAAATAATTTTATTAACATTGATAAAAAAACCAATTGGTATCAGCTAAACAATAATCTTATAAATGTTTGCCTATAATAGAGAAATGATTATTATTACAATTTTCATTATTGTTTACAAAAATGATCTTAATCAACATCAATTAAAAATAATATTTAAGATTTTAACTGTGGCAATTCTATCCATAGTTAACTAATATTTCAAGTAAAGGAAGATCAATTTAAATTGTTATATACGTTATCAAATACATGATTTAAACATTATGTATGATATGCCATTTATCAATCAAACCATTTTATTACAATTATTATTTATTAAAATTGAACAACTAAAAATAATCAAGGGATACTTATTTTAAATATTTTAAGAGTTTATTTTGTATATGTTGTTTTTCTAAAATCAAAGTACATTTTAAGTGATTTTTAATAATGACACTTTTTATATATGATTTGCTAGATGCAAATTTTGAATTAAATTAAGTTTAAATAAGTTCTAATTCATATGTTTGATTTTTTTTTTTTTTGAGTACTCAATAAATTATTATTTTCAAGTTGAATACCTAATGAATTGTAAAATATTGGTTTAGGAACCTAGGATGAATCAATTGTTATCTTTAATGTTGGTTCAATAAACATTTATTTTCATTTATTTTATACTATTTTGTTAACTCTTTTTAATTTGATGTTTTGAAATAATTTTAGATTTGTCTTAACTTATTTCTTTTATCATAAAAACCTATATTTTCATTGAATAGTAGTAACTTAGTTATTTATTTTTCTTATTTAAAAATATTCAATTAAATTTAGAGAATAAAATAAAAGTGATTTATATAATAAAATAATGTTGAACATACGAAGAAGATAAAATATTTTGGGAGTGAGGTGGACTTTATCTTTAGAAGTTCAAGTCCAACCCTAGGTTATTCATGAGTGTATAAATATAGGTCATGTTTTCTCCCTTTCATCTTGCATTTGTTCAATATTTTACATTTTAGATAAACATTAGACAACACCTATAAGGAACATGAAAAGTGATTTTTAGGTTAAAAATTTATTTTTGCAATCCATCTATTTACTTCTATGGTGTCTGTTTAAAAATACATGTGGGTATTTTAAAACCTGCATGTATCCGTGATATCTGTAAATATTTAAAAAAAATTATAATTTTTAAAATGAAATTTAAATAAAATTACAAAAAAAATAAAATATTAATTAAATTAAATATAATTTTAATTTTAATTTTAATTAAATTTAATTTAATAAAATAAAAATTTAATTTTAATTTTAAATAAATTTAATTTCACTTAATAAAACATAGATTAAATTTTAATTTTAATTTTTTGAAGGTAACGGATATCCACATATACAAATAGTATAATACCCACACTCAATCCGTTTATAAACGAATATTAAAATATCCGCTACTCGTGAGTATCAATTATCTATCACAGATTTTATCTATAGATATCCGTGGATACAGATATCTTTGTCACATATAATGTATGAATGTTTATTAGTATTACAATCAGATAAACAAAACTTAAGCTTCACCAAAATTATATACGTGATTTAAAGGTTATAACATTTCTATCATGAAATTTTTCCCAAGTAATATCAGCTATTGTATATTGATTTATTATGTAATTGTGTTTTTTAAGATATTTGAATCTTGTTTACATAAATTTTTGTGTGATCATAAGATTGAAATTGATCAAATTTATGATCATTGTTTGAGAATAAGATTCGTATAAATTATGCTCATTTGAATTTTAAGATTTGATTTTTTTTTTTAAATGTGTTTTTGTATTATGTGATGAGATAATATGACTTTAATTGATGAAATAATATGTAAGAGTTATTTAAGATTAAAAATAAAAGTAAAATTTTATAACTATAATTTAGGTGTGTGCTTTCACGGGTATAATTCTTAGATTAGTCATATTCAAGAATGCATTTTGCTTTTAAATATTATAAGCCTATTTATTAATCGGTTCTCAAAACTAGAATTACTTGATTAATGTGAATTATTGTTTATATTTATTATATATGACTAAATCGAATACTAATTTGAGTATTGAAGTGTTTTTTTGCAAATTATTGACTAAATAGTTACATGTAGAATGAATGAGTAAGAAAAATCACCAAAAAAAACTACAAAATATTAAAATTAGGATACATTCAATCTTGTAAAAAATACTTATGTTTTGTGTGATGTGAGAAGTTTAAGTAACAATTGTTTGCAAAAATTTAAGTTACCATTAGTTATTTGAGATCTATATATAATGATTTATGCATATCTTTTTGTTATGCATATGTGTATACACGTTCTATCTATTTATACCTTTTAGGGGTAGATACAATTCTACACAAAAACGTCTTCGTAATTTTTTTTCTTTTTTTTTATGAGTTTAAAAATTTTTTAGTAATAAATCTTTTGTCTTTTAAGTAGGATAAGAGTAATTAAAGGTGTCAATTTTATCCCTAGTCCATGAGTCGATCCTTATGCACTCTTCATTAAACCACGTTTTGGGGGCCCCTAAATGAGGAGTCCAAACAAAAGTTTCAGTCCCAAAATCTCTTTTTAGTGTGGGTTAGAATCAAGGTTAAAATGGGTTATACCTCCAAAAAATATAACTTTGAGTCAGAGTAAAAGATCAAGTTGAACAATCCGGACCAACAAAACCGACGATCTTGATGAAATGGGTCAGGACCAAACCTTTTAGGCTGAACCAAATTGACACCTCTAGAAATAATCATATAATTATAGTTTAAAGTGCATGAGAACATATTTTTAACATGATTTCGTCTGTTACTTCCAAATTAATTGTAGTTTAAATTTATTACATTGTGCATATTTAATTTTACTCTAACATTATTTTATGTATCTATAACATTCATGAGATATATTTTCACACTTTTTTTTCTTTTGTGTCATTTATATTTTTTGTTTGAGTTAAACACTCTCATAAGTTAACGTGATTTTTGACAATAAAAAAGAGATTATGGTGACGCAACTTCCATTACTTTTTTTCATAATATTCTTATTAAATATTACATATAAAAAAATTATTTATTTTAAATTTACTTTAAAGTCTTGTTATGGTGTTATTATTCATAACTTGTGTATATCATTTTAATGGCTATCAATATCTTGTTTTTAAACCTTCCCTTATTTTTGCAAGTTTTATATATAAAAGTGATACATGTGCATATTTTTTTTTTTACTTTTATCTTTTCCATATTTTATTATTCATCAAAGTAAAATATTTTATTGTTTTGGGCTTACCAGGCATCCCACCTGCCACCCTCAAACCGGTTGTGTTAGGTCCGCAGCCCAATACACCCCAACTCATCACCTATAGCACCAACTAGCAGGTGGGTTGTTCTCAGGGAGGATCGAACCCCAGACCTGAGCTTTAACACCCCTGGCAAACCAGCAAATGTTACCAATAAAAAAAAATTTATTTTTTTTAGTTAATATTTAAAAAATAATTAAATTTTAAAATATGGTCAAATAAAAAAAATCAATTTAAACAATAATCACTTAAAAGATAATATTCATAAAATAATTATTTTAATTTAAAAAATATATATTTTAAAAGATAAAATTGAAAAACAAATTTACACAGTAATACTTATATATATATATATATATATATATATATATATATATATATATATATTTTTTTTATATTAAAAGATATCCATAATATACAAAGCTCCCAACATAATTGTCATTACCCTTTATTCTTTTCATTATTGCTCCATGCAAATTTATGAAGGAAAAACTTTTCTTTTGCTTTTTAAAGTATAGAATGAAATTAAGCAAAAGTACCAAAATGCAATTTATAAATTGTGGTTAGGATTGCTTACAAGATAATCCAAAATTTTTAAGTAGAATCAGTTTTGGTTCTCTTTCAGTTCTATATGCTATTTTGGTCTTTAATTTCTTAGTAATTCTAGTTTATTTTCAAAAACCCATAATTTAACTCAACTTCTTATTTTTGCACATCTTGTTACTGCTTTAGCTAAAATTAATGTTAATGTTTAAATAAGTTTTAACTATTTAATATATGTTTTAAGTATATATTTAATTTAATTTTTCTTTGAATTAATTAAATACTTAATGAATTAAAAATTTTGGTTTAAGTACGAGTGGTGTGAGCTATGTCACTTGTACTTGCCATGTGCAGATAAAATTGTAGAAACTATTTAAAAAATAATAATTTTGTTTGATTATTTAAGTGTATTTATGATTATTAGTATGTGACCCTTATAAGCAAAGAGATTGCTTCATGATGGATGGTTTAGACTAAAATAATAGATCTCTTTATTAAAAGTGACAAATTCCTAACTTGAAGGAAGTGAAGCCATAGACTCATAATGTGATGAAATCAATTGGTCTTCTTCCTTAATTTTTCTCACCAACTAGCATTTTTAAGTTCAGACACCAATGAAAGTTGCATAAAAGCATTGCTACTTTGGCAAATCCATGTTATGGCTTTTCATATATTCACATCATTCAACACACTCCACATGCACATCATCCATTAATATTCTATTTCTATTTTCTTATGATGAATAGTTTTAATTAGGAATACATATGCTTTATGTCACACAATTCTAATTTTAAATATACAAATCTCAAAAATATATCACTTTTAAGAAAATTACAAAATAGATATAATAAAACTTCAAAAATCATTGTGGTCAATTTTAATAGTTATGTTATCAGAAGTATTCACTCTAACTTTAAAAAAATTAAATATATTTTTCATCTTCGATCTATTGTAAAAAAATTTTATTTTGTTCTTGAAGTAAATTATAAAGGATTTAGTTGTTGTACTTTGTGAAACTCATAGAAAACGTCAATTGTAACAAAGGGCAAGTAAAGTGTTTGCCTTACGACAAACGAAATTTTACATGTTGAAAGTATAGTCAGTATGGTAGGATTGAACTAGGTTTAAAGTCAACGTTTTAACATGGTATGATCAGAGTCATAGGTTAGAATATATCCTAACAATATTTGTTGGGTCTATTATTTCACCCGCTATCAGATCGTTATTAGACCATCCATTAATGTCCAGTCTCACATTCGATATATATATATATATATATATATATATATATATATATATATATATATATATATATATATATATATATTGATGTAAGGGGGTGTGTTGAAAGTCTCTCATCGACTAAAACTAAGGTCAACTTAGAATATATAAATAGAAGCAAACATTACTTTACAAGCTAGTTTTGTAAAATTGAGTTGAACTTTAAAATTCAGTTCTTAACACTACACTGGACTGTAACATAACTTTCACATATATATTTGCGTATCCCGTTTGTTGAACATAATTTTTGATAATAATTTGGGAATGAAATTGTATAATATTTGTTGTTAGCAAGTTATTTAGTGATGAGTATGAGATTTGTTAAAAAGGGTGTTATGAATGAATGCATTAAGATTGGAATTCCTTTAAAAGAAGAAGAGTGTAGCAACAGTGCATTATCTGGTTGCTTAACTTGGAAATGTTGTTGATTCCTTTATGAAACGTTAAATAAAGGCTTGAAAAGAAGAATACAACATGGAATTAGTGGCTAGAAAAGTATTGGACTTTGGAGTGTCTCCTTTATTTAGGGTTCTTAATTACCACTCACATGTCACACAACTAATAAAGATCTTTCCAAAGATATTATTATTTAATTATTCCTCCCAACCACACATATATTTGTGGCTAATAACTTACTTAATTACTCATCAATGGTGGTAGCTAGCTCACATGGTGTGGATTACAAAATTGTGTTATTATTTTCCAAATTAAATTAATAAATTAATTTGTTTCACTAAAAAAATAGTGAAGTGAAATTGATTTATGTATTTAAATTATGGGATAAAGCAATTTATATTGTACATTAGCAAGGATTGAAATGCTAACTAATGTATGGATACTTTTAAATAAAAATGAAATTTATGAATAAAAATGGATTTCATTGAATGATATAGTTTTCATCTCAATAAAAAAAATTTAAGTTATATAACACTTTTCAAATTATGCAAAAAAAATAATGTCACAGAAATAACTCAATGAGTTAAGGTATGCCAGTTTATTATGACTTATCAAATTATAAGTGGTTGAAATTAAATTATGATAATATTAAAATGCAGTTTAATATCTAAAATTGAAATATACTTTTAATTTGATATAACATATATTTTGAAATTTAAAAATTAATTAAAACAGGTAATACTGTTCTAAATCAAATTTTTTATCTTGTGGATAATTACACAGTTTTAAAAATTTTATAAAAATGAATTCAAAAATATTATATTTCCTTTTTTGATGATAAATAGAAATTATACTCTAAAATTTATATATAAATGATTGTATTATATAAATCCTAAAAAAGTTATATTAAAATGGATGATTTAAAAGATTGATTTAATCATAATATAATTTATAATTAACTTCAAGAAGAGATTGATTGAATGGAGCAAAACAAAGACAAATGTAGAACATTGAAGCCTTCACCTACCTTCTTGGAGTGAAGTAAATGCAAGTTGCTCTATAATTATGTTAAGTCACTTTAATTCTACATCTTAACTTTCTAATTTTATGCACTTTAATTACGATAATAGCGAGGAAAAGGTACTCTAACAATCGTAATCTTAGTTTTCTTTTTTAAATTAAATATAACAAATACATACATACATATATATATATATATATATAATACATATTGTTGAAAGTCTTACATCGACTAGAGATAAGACCAATCCACAATATATAAATTGGTGCAATCCTCACCTCATAAGCAGTGTTTGTGGGGTTGAGTTAGGCTTAAAGTCTACTTCTAACATGATATCGGACCGCTAATAGATCACCCACACCCATTAATTTTTTGTCTCACGTACGAGATGAATATACATCAACGTGAGGGGGTGTGGATTGACTAGAGATAATGCTGTGGGGTTGAGTTAGACTTAAAGCCCACTTCTAACACATATATTTTCAAGATGAGAATTTAAATTATTCTTTAATACCTTTCATATATGACTTCAAAATTTGTATATCCATATATTCTTCTATACAGTACAGTCATGACAAATTATTACGTACAAAGTTAAATAATCAAAATATATTATCATAACAAACTTAATTTAAATTCAGAAAAACTATAAATTCACAAGTCAAACCAATTAAATTATCATTTTGTCAATTACATACATAATATAGATATATTATGCATGAACTCATACATCAAAGGAAAGTCAACAGAGAATATCTGCTGACACATTTTGAATAACTCCTCTTAAGCATGATGTTCAAGAAGACTACCATTTGTCTTATTTTAGTACCTCACCTATACAAACTTTAATATAGGGAGCTTGGACAGAAAAAAAAATAGGAGCGTCAAATTATTATTTTTTATATAAAATTTTTTAATTAAATAAAAAAAATTATTCATTTCTTCTATTTAAATTATTTTTAAAGAGTGATTCGCGTATGTACTTTTTAATTTCTAATTTCTCTAATTCATTGAGTTTACGTAATAGAGATATTCTAATTTTTATTACAATTCAAGACTATCCAATTAATTCGTTATGTACAACATAATTCGTAATACAATGCAAGATACATCCATAAAATTTACAAAATTATACTATCTGTAGTAGAAAATACAAAATCCTTAAATTTCACAATTTAGGGTTATATAATAATTTGGAAAAAAAAATATAAGTAGGGTTCATGCCAATTTCATAAGAAAATTCCTAAAATCATAATTAAGATTCATACTAATTTGAAAAAAACTTAATTTGAAAGAAACATCGTAATAAAAGAAACATACCCTTAAGATATATAAATCATAATAGAATATATTGTGATAATATCTTCCTCAATCTCTCTATCATCTCATTTTCATTCCCGATTTATCTCTTTACTTTTCTGTTTACTCTTATTTACTCTCATACTTTCTTGATGACTTACCGAAAAATAATCTTATTATAATCAAAGACAAAACCATGATTCCTTTTATTAACCAATATTCATCCATTTTTTTATTATATTTTATATACAATAAAGGTATATAAATAAAGTTAAATAAATTTTCCTAAACTTAATATAAATAGTATAATAATATATAAATATACCTTTAAAATATATAAAACATATATAAAAAAAATTTGGGGAAATCGAGCTCTCCTATATATACTTTTGCAATGGTTATATATACTTTTGCACTGATTTTGCAACAAAAATTTAGAACTTTTCAATTAATAAACACTGAAACTAACTTTTCTTGCCTACATATAACCATTATATATACTTTCAAAACATAATTATGTTTCCACATACTTAAATATCTAAGTTAGAGGAGCAATTTTCTTTACTAAGAAACCCACGTAAACTATCACTACTAGAATTCTTCCTATTACATGGAATTTTTTTACAAATTTGTTAAAAAGAAATTTGCAATAAAAAGTTTTTTCTGTCATTTTTTCTAAGAATCTTAATTGACAGATAATTTCTTTATGGGTAATTATTTCCTACAAAATTATAAAATTCACAAATATTTCTTACAAAATTTGTTGCGAAAAGTGTTTCATACAAAATATTTTGCAAAAAAATTGATAGCAATTTCTTGCAAAAAAGAAAATCACAACAAAATTTATAGTTATTTTCTAAAAAAATTACGAAACAAAATTAGCAGAAAATATAAGTATTTTTAGTAATGTATAAACTAAATTCATGATAAAAAAAATTCAATTAAAAATATGATTGATTATCTTGATTTATCCCTCTCACCTCTTCAATCATATAACTTTAAATAACTTTACAAATCATAACTAAAAAGACAATAAAATCTTAAAAACATTAAATAAAAAACATTTATAGTTTAATTATAAACTTTCAATTCTTTATTTATTTTAAAATTTATCTCTAAAGAAAACCCTAAATTGTGTATTATTCGTTTAAGAACATAAAGGTTCAAACTTGACATTTGAATTATAATTCTTCAATTAGAATTTTAATGTAGTAATATCACAATTTATTTATTTTTATCTATTATTGGATCATGTTCTAGGTGGGTAGCAGTGATGTAATACGTGTCAAATGGATAATCTTCACGTCAATTAGAAAAGGACATAATAGTACTTATAAAACTTCATAATTATAATCTTACAAATCCATTCAATATTGCAGTCATAAACGAATATTTGTATTTTATGTTTAAATTAGGTCTAAGTGCAATATTAATCCTCTATTTTGCTTAATTCCAATTCTAGTCCCTTTATTTTGAATAAAGAAATTTTAGTTAATTAAATTATAATTGAATATTCAATTTTGTTTACATATATCTCTTTTAAATTTTAGTTAATTAAATTTTTTAAGTGGTCCCTTAAATGAATGCGAACATGATATTAGAGGAGAAAAAACAGCCAAAGTGATTAGAAGGTGCATTGGTTGAAGCATGTTCACCCCCAAAAAAATTAAAATAATTTTAAGAAAACCCTTTAATACTAGTACCTATGTATGTATAATGTATTGTTAATTGAATTAATTGTCTTTGGTAAACTCATTATATAAAGATGCATTGATATTATTTTTTCATATGTTAAAGTTTCAATTAGTTGTTTATTTTTTACTTTGTTGTATTTATAATTATGTTTTGATGAGAGAGCAAATAATTATATTAAGGTATATATGAAAAGAAATTTTAAAAAATGTATGTTATAAATATTGTATTC
>Ga0209589_1012601_pt1 | contig 11413 bp, 3 predicted proteins | sample CowpeawhiteBW_FD_187525 | JGI IMG/M metagenome (GOLD analysis project Ga0209589, IMG submission 187525) | Root nodule microbial communities of legume samples collected from California USA - Cow pea white BW (SPAdes) (version 2) | ecosystem: Host-associated > Plants > Roots > Nodule | place: USA...
GTATAATTTATTATTTATTTTTTTATTTGTATTTTTTTTATATATATATATATATATATATATATATATATATATATATATATTACTTATTTTGATTTCTAGCCATATTTCCTTTCAAGTAGTTCAACTGTTAAACATTTTGTTATTGGGATAAATTAACGAGATCCGCGTCAATATAAAAAATCTGATATCATATTTAATAATTAGGATTTTATCTTTATAATATTTTTTCATACTTTTAGGTTGGGCCATGTGTGAAGATATCCAAGTTTCATAATTATTCAGACCCAGAGTCTGACTAGATTTTTCTTCCTTTCCTTTTTTGTTTTCTAAATGTCTACCATTCTAAATAACTATATTTATATTTTTTTATTTACAGTAGTTAGACAAAGAATACTGATATTTTAACACCATCATTCTTTTATTATCGTTTAATATTATTTTTATAATTATTTATTTTCTCTTTCTTTCAAAAATATAAAAATTAATTTTTAATAAGATTATTTCACTTTTATACAAATTCTCAAATAATCAAATGATGTTAAACAACTTTTTTTTTTTCATAAAAAATGAAATGTGATTTTGACAGTTACCAGCATTATCAGCAATATATTTTATTAATTCTATCTGATCGTTACCCATAATTGTAAAGGTACAACATTCAATAAAATAATTAAAGTTTGAGCACTTCTTAAATTTGGTTTAATTTATAGTTGAACCTTTTCACTTTACCAAATCCATATATAAATTATTTGTTGAGGGGGAAGATACAGGTATTATGTGATAATTAATTAGTTTGTTAAAACATTTTTAGTGACAGTGACATGCATATATATATATATATATATATATATATATATATATATATATATATATATATATATATAAACATTTCCTAAAAGCTTCAAAGTGATCCACAAAATGCTTTGGTGATGACACATGCAAAGTGTGTTTTGGAGTTAAGTTTTGAAAAACAATAAGGAAATAATAGTTTTTCATTTCTAAATTAAGAGAGTTATTAAATGTTTATACAAAATAAATAAAAGATTAAAAAATAAACTTTTGCTGATTTTTTTTCTTTACCTTACCAGCTTAATTTTATTGTGAGAAATTAGAAACAAACAAACTTGATTATTTAGGATAACATATTAAAAAAAAATATATTGAAAAAACAGCAGGTCAACAACAACACAGAAGATTAAATCCCTAATAAAGCTTATGGTATTAATGAATAACAAGTCAATCATTTATACATTGATAAGTCACATTTTCACTATGAAAATTCACAACTTGAAATACAGAAAACTGTTCAAGAATCCAAGAATCACATAATTAGCAGGTCGCTTAATCCCATAATTAATTACAATGCTATAAAAAGAAAGCAACCAAACTTGTGAAAGCCAGCACAAACCAGGTTCCAATACCCTGCAAAGAATCATTATTTTAGAAACTTTGAAACCACAATAACATAATTAATATATATATATATATATATATATATATATATATTATGTTTCGTATCTTTTATCTCAGGAGATTCTAATTATTTTTAATTCAGAATTTTAAAATAGAAAAACTATTAATCATATTAAGTTAATTTTTGTTGGAAACGATTCAAATGTTAGTCGAAAAGTTTTACATTTGATAAAATAAATAAAGTTAAACACTACATAAAAATAAAGATTCATAATATTATTATTTAAATTTTTTGAATAAAAGTGATATCAAATAATATATATATATATATATATATATATATATATATATATATATATATATATATATATATATAAAATCTGAAGGTGTTGATACCAATTTAAATTCTTTAATCAATTTTAGGTGTCGTTTTCTGTTATGTTTTTAATATACACTTATATTAATATTTTTAAAATATTGATATGGTGTAAGTTTTGATGAATATATTTTGAAGACATAATAAAATATTTTGACCATTTTCTAAATCTTAAATCCTAAACTTTAAAATATCTATACAGAAAAACACAATAAAAAAATTCTAAATTGGTGTTCATACCTTGAAGGAAAGTAATGATGAAGCTGACGAAGATGGTACAAGTCCAGTGAAGCCAATATCATAAGCAATGCTTCCATCAGCCTTAAACAATCCAAAGTTTCTCTCTGACGTTGGACCAGGTTTCGAATTTTCATTAAACAAAGCAAAGATATAAGCCCTCACCACCTTTTTGGGCCTATAAGGGGTTCCTTTCTTCTTCAGCAACCTCTTACGCAGATTAAGATTGTAGGTTCTCGCATTCTTCACCGTTGCTCCAGCTTCATTCTCATCCCCCTTCGAAGCCCAACCAGTCTCAGAAACAATCACTTCCATCTTCCCAAACCCAACCTTCTCCAACGCTGCATAAGCCGCATCAACCTGTGTTGGAAATAGTCTAAGTATGAGTCAAAGTCTCACATTGGATAGAATAGACAAAATTAAACCATATATAAAAATAAAGACCCATAACACCATTATCTTAAAAGATTTGGTGTAAAAGTGGTGTTAAAAGCATTATATGTGTTAGACTAATGTCATATAATCATTTAGAACCACAATATCTCGATGATCATAACTATAATTAGTATCAGAGTTAATACTAATGTCATATAACTATATAGAACCACAGTCTTTCAATAACCATGACTATAACCTAACCAAAACATAGGAAGAAATATAAAACCCAACAACCTGAGCCTCAAACATGTTCCCATAATGCAGTTTAGTCTTTGCATCATAAATCCCATCACTTTTCTCCATGAGAGCATAGTTAAGATCAATGTGTTCCGGATCGTTCTTATAGGCAAGAAAGGGATAAGCATTTATGAAAAATGGAGTTCCGATCTGCGAGAAAAACTGCAACAGAGGCTTCATATACGGAACAACATCTTCCTTGAAAGTGCATGACGATGGAGGAAAAGAGTTAGCGAAAACAGCCTCAGAATGTGGGCTTGAAACTTGAACATTTTTTTCCAGACCAAGCTTACTTAGGGCATTGTAAACATTCTTTGCTGCAGGTAGAAGAACTTCCCAGAGTTGAATATCTGTGCCTCCTAAGATCTCGTTTCCCACTGCGATTCCACGGATTTTGGTTCCTGGAAGAAATTGCTGAACGTTTTCTTTGACCCAACTCATGGCTCTGTCCTCTCCCACACTCATTTCCGTGAGAAATTCGTTGCCGAGTCCAACCACGATTTCAATGCCGGAACCTTTGAATGCGCGAAGAACATGATGATCAGCATCGTATATTCTTATGTTCTTGATTTTTGCTGCTTTGAGTAAGGTGACCACACTTTCTGGGGGAGGTAGGTTGTCTGCTATTCTACCATAGTTTACACCATATGTTCCTGTAAATGCTTTATCTCCCAAAACTGCATCGTATCAGATTGTGAAACTTTGCTTAGTGCATGAATATGTGTTTGGTTAGATAGATTATAACTCAAAGTCATCATAGGAGTGATTATAATTTATAGAGAAAGTTTTACCGGAGAGAACAAACACCAATGAAACCTGAGCTTAACCACATAAAATATTAACATCACTCTCAATCCAAAATTTTTAAGACAATGGATATATGTGGGTCTTTATTTTTATATAATGTCCTACTTTTTTATTTATAGTCAATGTGAGACTTACTAATAATTGATAACTAGTATACATACCAAGGGAAAATAGCAGAAAGAAGAAGAGCTGAAGGCGAATAAAAAATGAAGAGAACATGATATGAAGTCTAAGCATGCATTCCAAATGTAGAAGAAAAAAAAAGTGGTTGAGGCGTTTATTATGTATGTAATTCAGTGAGGGTAACTTGATTAGCAAAAAATAATTTGTAATATTCCTGAGATTGATGCAATACTTTTCCTCCATAAACACCAGATTCTTAGTTTTTAACCCAAGATGGTTGGAAAAAGAGTTTGTTTTCAGGGGATTGAATAGATTCTTCCTTTAACTCCTCCTTTAAATATCCCTTTTCCACTTTTCTACTCTAGGTTTTCAGGATGTGCCTTTGGGTTGTTTTTCTCTTTTTCTACTGGTTTTTGAAAACATTAAATAAGTCTAAAAACTTATTTTGAAAACATTAAATATGTATAAAAATAGAAAAGTATACCGATGCAAACAAACAAAAATTACGGATATTCCTAGTTAATAAAGTGGAATAATAACGTTTTAATCCATTTTTTTATCCATTTTTAATTCACCATTTTGTTTATTATTAGATCATTATATCACAACACTAAAAAAAATTAAAATAAATGATTTAATGATGATTGAAATAGTGATTTAAAAGTGGATAAAAAAGATAAGTTAAAATATTATTATTCAATAAAGTGTCTATTTCTTTCAAAATTGATTTAAATTTAAAAGTAAGTGTGCAGCTGAGGTTGCTAACTGAACGGAAATTATATGTTCTATCAAAAGATGGTGACTGTGAAAGGCACCTGTAACTTAAGAAAGCCCAAGTGTTGGTAACAAACATGGGACAAAATAGATGGTTTTTCTTCTTGTACTCCTACAATCTTTTTTCGCACCCATAATGTAAAAACTGACCAACTTGTTCAGCTTGCAATATCTCATAAGTAATTTGAAACTACGTTACGAAATATTTAATTCAGAACAGTGTATATTGGGCAACCAAAAACTATCTGGAATATATTTTAATTCGTGTTCTTTTAAGATATTACATCCATTACATATGATTACATATAAGATGAGTTTAAAGTATATAAATGAGTATAAATTTTATTTTATAAAATAATTTTGTGAGATTGAAATAGACTTAAAGTTTATTTTTAATATATTGTCACATGCTATCAAAAGATTTGTTGTTTGTTGAACTACTATTGAACAAGCTATTAATATCTAGTTTCATGTTCGATATGTTTTTGTCTTGACGTGAATAATGTGTTGGAGATTTCATATGAACTAGAGATAAGAAGAGTTTATAATATATAAATTAGTTAAGGAACAACAATAATTTACAAGTTAAACAAATTTGAGTCACCCATAATCCACAAACAATAATTATTTATTATTTCTCTATGGTAAGTTTTATTATAATTAAAATTCTAGTCATGTATGTTGACGATTTGAGTTTTTTTAAAAATTATAATGTTATTTAATAATATTTAAATAATTTTTTTAAATAATTTATTTGTTAAATTATGTAAATTGATACTTTAATTTTTAACTATTATCTAATATTTGATGAAAATTGATAAATTCCTATTGTACTGTTAGAACGATAAATATATAAAATAAATATCGAAAGGAAAAAAGTGAACCAAACTATCTGACTATATGGGTCAAACCGATTCATAAATTGCTTACTCTCACGAAAAACTGAATTAAAATTCAATTTTAGCTTAACTCACTTTTACGCTCAAAGTATTCTCATAAATTGCAAATTTTTGGAAGAATTTTGAATCTGTAGACGAAAAATCCTTTGGACTTAGGTGAACCACCTTGCAGCTATACTCCACCCACAACCACCATGTACAACAGTGTAGCAAACTCAGCTTGTAATAAAACACGCAACAACAATGTTGTGATTTTAAGAATCAATGGGGTCCACCAGGTACAAAATATGGTTGCAATGCTCTTTTGAAAATATGTTTGGGTTCTTTTACTACTATTTCCTCTCTTTCAGCTGTGCTAATTATTTATTTACTTACTAAAACAATTTATAAAACAATATTTATATTTACTCATATGTTATAGATTAGCTTATTTGAAAATTTCAACATATTTAATAAACCATAATTCAATTTATTCAACACGAGACAAACCTAATGAACTTACTAAAAAGAGTATAGTATTTAGGAGCGAATAAGAATAAATATATCCGAGAAAGAGTAAGAATAAACTTGAACAGCTGAAACAAAACACTCTCTAATTACACAAATCCTAAGATGTACCAAGATCTTTGTTCCTTTCGATGTTACTCTTTATCAAACACAACTTTCTTAATTTTATAATCACTTTTAAATTTTCCAGTGTTGTCTTTTATGCACAACTTTAAAACCCGAAAATGACATTGCTCATTTAATGCAATGTTTATAATTAATTCACTTTTTTATTTATTTTTTCTTAATTTGCTGCCTGGTATGGGCTGGAACGCGCAGCTTTTGAACCTAAAATTGCATAGCTCATTTAATGTCAAGTTCAAAACTAATTAACATTTTTTTTTTCTGAATAAAAATTTAAATAATCTTAAATTTGAATTATTATTTTTTACTTTTATTGTAAGATTAATGAGTTCTTATCTGTATTAGGTTTGAGTCACTAAAATAGTATATCACAATCTCTTTTATGTGATTGAAATTCATCAATGAGGCAATATGAAAAAAAATGCTATACCTACAAATCTGTAGACTATTATGGTCATCAATTTAGGTTTAATAGTGATGTATTCGGAAGGTTCCGAATTTTCTAAGTAAAATTTAATGATTTAAATCTTTAAATTTTGAAATAAATTGTTTTTCATATTAATAAATATTTTCAATAATATGATTTTGAAAACTTTGCTGTGAGTAATTAGTTCGCATTTTGAAATCACAATATCTTTAATTTATCAAATTCAATACACTATAATATTATAATATTAAGAGTGATAAAATTAGTTATATTTTACCCGTCGAGTTAAAGTTTTAAGTTTAAAATTTTATTTTGGTTCTCTAATTTGTACGAAAAATTCGATTAGATATTTTATTTTTATTTGATTTAATTTACTTTAATTTTAATTAAGTCTATTTTTTTAATTGACATTACATTTTTTTATAATTTATATACCAAATTATTTCATTTACAAAATAAAATTTAGTTTAAATATTTAAATTTTTAGGTAAAATGATTTGATATATTAATTTTAATAAAAATTTAATATTAATATAACAAAAAAAACTTTATAAAATTAAAAAATTAAGTTAAGCCAAACAAAAATTACAAATCTAATGTGAATTATTTTATAAAAATTATAGGACTAAAAATATATTAAATTTTTAATCAAGTTTTAAACTTTCTAATCTGTTTTTCTCCGCTTCAACTAATATGATGTCTCGTATTTTTCTAAATTAAAAATTAAAATTAAAAGTAATAAAAAAATGTTAACAAAATATATATTGTATTATTGATGAAAATATATGATAACATTGTAATTTAAATTATTATTATTTATAAACTAAATTTTAATTAAAAATTATAATAAAAAAGTTTAATATATAAATATAACAATTATTTTTATTAATTTAATTAAAAATATTAAATATTTACACGATTAAATATAGTTAAAAGTATTTACATGATTAAATATATTTTTAAATAAATTTAAAAAATTAAAAATTAAAAAAAGTGGCTGCCAATTCGTTAATCCATCCATTAACAAACTAAATCGATAATTCTAACTCTTAAAATGACTTAGAATATCCTAAACCAATCCAATTTTAACAAATCAATGTGAAGTTGAGTCAAAATGAATTGAATGATCTATTTTTGTGACCCTACTTAATATTCATAATAATTGAATATTCAAAAATTTATATATTTTCTTTTACACAATTCGATTATCTCTATAAATATAAATGGTATTGTCGTTTTATGCTTTTTAGTAATTCACTGTTTTACGCTTTCATGATGTAAAAGAATTACACTGAAGAATGTCTTAAATTAAATTTTCTAAGTTTTGGTAAACAAATCCTATTAAATTATAAATCTTTCTTTTTCTGGTAAGAAATTTTCACTTTCCACACTTGCAAAAGTAAAACAACTTGGACTTACTTAGATTTCATGGGTTAAAAAGAAGAAAAAAAAAGTGTTGGATTGAATAAATTCACAAGAGAGACTTGAAGTGTGTTGATATAGTTTTAGTAGATTGTGACTTTTTTTTCTTTAATCAATTAATATTGACCCCATAATTGACCTGTCAATCCTTTTCTAGAGAACTTTAGACTTTTCAAAATCAGTTTTTGGAAAACAAAACTTAATTAAGGGTCACTTTCTTTATTTTATATTTCTTCTAGCTTTATAAGTTGGAATAATATTATTAAAAATATCTCTAGTCTTTTAATTTGTTTTATTATAAAAAGAACCTTATCTATAAAGATGCTTCCTTCAAAGTGGCTGTGATATAATATTTTTAAGAAAATTATATTTAGTTTATATTAATTTGGTACACATTTAGTTTTTATTTTAAAATTTGTGGTACGTCAACGCCACATCTCAAAGAAAAAAAAAAAACAATTATTATGATATTCAATTTATAGATATTTACAATTTGTGGTTCGTTATTTTTTTTTTAGAAAAAGTGATAAAAATCAAATTTTAATGAAAAAGTATTAAAAATTTTAAAATTACATATAATTTAATTTATATGTGTATATTTTTTATTTAGATTTATAAAGCTATTTTTTAAAATATATTAACCTTATTTAAATTTATTTTTATGGTGTAAAAAGATAATAATAATATTTTATAATCTAATTTTATTTAAAATATATTTTCAGATATATTTTATTTGAATTTTTATTTTAAAACTATTTTTTAAACAAGTTCACGTGAAATTAAAAGTATTCACAAAATATCTACGAATATTTTCAAACATTACCTGGTAACGAAACAAGTCGAGATAGCTACTATTTATGTCAAGAAAATTAGCTTTTGAGAACTCAGTTTTTAGGAAAAAAAAAAACATTTGACAACTTCATTCTAATAATAAAATATTTATATTAGTATTAAATATTATGTCTAAGTGAGTTATTGATAAGCATGTTTATAAAAAAAATTAAAATTAAAATTTGTTTTAATGCAATCTAACTACTCAATGGAGGGTTATTATTTTTTCTTACCAATTTTTTAAATATATTATTTAGTAATTATATTTAATCGTAAACAACCAATACTAGGTAGCTAGTCATTCCCTTTCACATATTCAGTTAGCGACAAATTTTAGGCAATTTTTTTCTTTCTTTAAAATTGTGACCTTTAATTAATCTTCATACTTTTTTATTTATTTTAATCCATAAGTTTAGAAAAAAAAATCTGATTTTAATTCTTAATGAGAGATAAAACATACTTAATATACATAATACACGTGGCTATTTATTTTTTATGGTTTGCTTTAAATAGCTAAACACATAGATGTTGAGCTTCATTACTCTGACATTGATTTCTGATTTAGTTGATATGTCTGTTTTAATAATAATAATAATAATAATAATAATAATAATAATAATAATTATTATTATTATTATTATTAATATTTAATGGTGAAAACTGTTACATTTAATTCCAAGATTAAATTTTTATATCAAGGTTGGAGTAGATTCAAAATTATTTATAAATTTTAGTGACTATTTTCTTCAATTTTAATATCCCTATTTTCTCTATAGATTTTTCAACATGTTTATTTTAGTAAATATTTTGCAAACTAAAATATTGAGAACGTCATGGAAAATTGAAGTTTTGATTGGTTGTCAGTGCAGTAATTGCGGTAACATGAAATTTTCATTCTGCCTAATTAATTAATTAATTTATTAATGGCATAATTAATTAATTTATATATAAATGTTCCTGAAAGTTCTAGTATTTATTAATTATCCGAATTAATAAATGCATGCTGTGATGTTGAAGTGTGATAGTAAGTAAAAAGAGTACTATAATAAATAGGGTTGGGTAGAAACTAATGTGGCAGGTGGTATGCCAACTCATTTTTGAAAGCTCTCCAAAACGACCAAGTCAAAGTCCTAAAAAATCAATTTCTTTATAATAATAATAAATTTTTATTTTTATTAAATACGTTTTATTTTTTATTTATTTTATTTTTTAATTTATTTCATTATATTTAATATTTTAAATTTATTTTTACTATTAAAAAAAGATATATAATAGGTTATGTCAAAGATGACAATGTAATATATTACATTTATCATTCATTTGATTAACAAAAAAATTTTAATTAATGACATTTTATTTTATTCATGATTTATGTCACATGCCATTAGTATAATATACAAAATTAAATAATTAAAATAATAAATTTAATTAATTAATTAATTTGCAGCATTATTTTCAAATATTATCTTGTTTTTGTCAAAATTTTATCAAAATTTTATTATGTTGACAATTTTAATTAAATAATTTTTAAAAATCATTTAAAAATGATAAAAATATAAAAAATATATTATAAATTTTTATTCATTCCTCTCTCTCAATTTTCCAATTATTTTTCTTTAATTTATTAGTTTTTCACTATCTATCCACCAATCTAAAGTAAACATTTGTAGTCTTCTCACTGGACTTCTTAAAAGTGGTTTTCGTATTGCCGCATTGAGACCGGTACCAAATATTGTAGTTTTTATTTAATGAAATTGAAAAAAAAAGTTTTTTAATGAATTTAATTTTTTTTTTGAATTTTTCTGTGTTATTTTTCTATTAACGTATTAATTTTGATGTTTTAAAATATATTAAGAAGATATTTAAAATATTAACACGGTGTAATTTTAATATTCAAGGACCAACACAAAAAAATCATTAGAGAATTTGAAGTCGTTTTTTAATGCATTTGAAAATTTGTTGAATTAATGTTATCAAATTTGCCGTAAATTTCCAAGATATTATTCAATGATACTAATTGAAGGTTATATTTTTCTTTTGGTGTAAATAAGACTAATCACTAGGAATAAAAAAATATTAGTAATTGATTATTACATGTTTAATTATATGTAAATCGAATTGAAATGAAATAAAAATAATTATTTATAGATGACGAAAAGACAATTCCATTTCATGTGTATTTCTTTTACATAAATTTGAAGTAGAAATTTATTTTTTCTTACTTCATTCCATTTTTTAACCTAAATAGGTACTATAGAAGTGTTTATTAATTTAGGTTAACTTGAAAGCTTAAATGTTTGCGATTTTAGGTCAATTAAGTCGAACTCAAGATTAAATTTCAATACTGTTTTTTACTTGTAAGTTTGATGAATTCGAATCATATCAATATATCTTTTATTATTAATTTTTTTACATTTGTAATGTTATGATTTATTGATTTTATTTATTTATTTATTATTATTTAGTTTATAACAATTAGTCACAATAAATTACGTTGCTCACACTGTTTACAAAATTATACGTGAATTGTGGGATAAGATAATTTTTTCAAATAAAATAATTTCATATTGATCAAAACTAATTTAATCTGTTCTTAATCAAGTTAATCTAACTCAGATCATATAAAAAAAATTAAAAATCTGAACGAATAAAAAAAAATTGATTCATTTAAATTTTATCTTTTTTTTTTACAAATTTCTTCATTATATATATATATATATATATATATTGTTGAGAATATTACTTAATATCTTTTTTATTTAAATTAGTTTTTAGAAAATATTTCAGTTTTAGAGA
>Ga0209589_1012607_pt1 | contig 11404 bp, 4 predicted proteins | sample CowpeawhiteBW_FD_187525 | JGI IMG/M metagenome (GOLD analysis project Ga0209589, IMG submission 187525) | Root nodule microbial communities of legume samples collected from California USA - Cow pea white BW (SPAdes) (version 2) | ecosystem: Host-associated > Plants > Roots > Nodule | place: USA...
ATATATATATATATATTATATGTATATATATATATTATATTATATATTATATATTATATTATATATATACATATATTTGGATGGGGATAAAGAAGATGTTTCAAGAGATGAAAATGTTGTGTATTTATTCATTTAAGATTCTAATACTATAGTTTAATAAGTGATAATAATGATTTGATGTTAGGTAGTAATTTATATTTTTGTGATTTTGGAGTTTAATATAATTTGGGATTTTATTTGGATTGTATTGAAGTTTATTTAGATTTTAATCAGAATTATAATTTAGTTTTCTTGAGATTGAAGAAAAAAAATTGTGTGTTTTTATTTTTTAATTAAGTGAGCCAATGAGTCAACCGTTTAACCCGCCAACCCGTGGTGGGTCGGGTCGGGTTCTAATTTTGTTGGCTCGCTAATAAGTGAGTCGGGTTGGATTGACCCACTAAGTGGCCAACCCGTCACGGGCCGAGCCGGGTTGGGTTGGGTGACCCGTGTTGACAGCTCTACCTCTGGTCCTATATATAATTAAAAACTATGTAATTCATCGATATCAATAAAAATAATTTTATATAGGTAAATTTTGATTAATATTGTTACAAATTTAACTTTTATACCTACAATATTATTAATTAGTTTAAGAAGTGATTATATTTAATGACATTATTTGTGATTCAAGATTTTTTCTTTCAATCAACGAGTAGATTACTGTTATAGACCAACTAATTATACTTTAATGGAAAATGAGATATATACTAATAATAAATTTCACAATAAATTCACATGGGAAAGGAAATTAACATTTAATAACTTAGAAAGACATTCTATACTTTTTTATTGTTCAAATTAGACCAATAATATGATTTTATAATTTCAATCATAATGGAAGACAACTAACTGTTTAAGAATTAACTATCATTGAAACCCTTTTTACTTACAGTAAGTTTTGGTTACACTAACTATAGTGATTAATAGTAAAATTGAGGGATTTAGGTTCTTTCACTAAGAGATTAAGTCTTGAATAGTTTTATAAGTTAGTAATAACATAATCTTGACTGAATGGGAACAAGTAATCAATGTTAAAAAAGTCTAATGAAGTTAACCACCAACAATATCATTTATTATTTACATCTACTCCACTACACCGGAAGCTATTTGATTATCTTTTACAATTGGTTTGTTTTATTTTCCAAATCTTAGTCTAAAGTTACACATTTGATTTGTTACTTGTACAATCTGATATTCTTGTCATGATTTACAAGCAAACAAGGTTTTTTTTTTTTTCAAAAGTGTTTAAACAAGGCTAGGAGTTTATATGCTAAACTTCTTTATTTATCATTAATCTTGTATATTAATCAAATAAATTATATATTATTTAAAATGAGTTATGAAAAGCATTCTAAAAAAAATGAGAAACTTGGAATACTAACATTGTTATGAGATATAAAAAGCTGACATGATAATTTTACATAATTTATGTAATAACTTATTATTAATAAATTGTTTAAAATTCTTATGTTTATAATAATTATCTTTAAAATGATTATATCTATAATTAATATCATTCAAACACCTACTAACATGGTGATATCAAAGTTAATCATATAAGTGTATGGTAGACATAAGTAAATATAAAGAGAGAGAAAGAAAATATCAAACTTACTTGGATTGTTGAGGAACAATGCTCATGAATAACATTGGTTTTAAACATTCCCATCAAGTTTGGCAGTTCTTGCAACTTCAGTTCTACCAAATTTGAAAACGTTATTATTGACTTCCCGTCATACTTACTATTGCTTGAAATGATGCATTCAATTCCATAGCTTTCAACCACATGCAAACATTGAAGTGTAGCCAAATTAATTGTTCTTGGAAACAATGTGAAGACCGTCTTCAACTTGTTACAATATTCTATTTTAAGTTGTCTAAGGATTCCAAAGCATTGAGATGAAGTGATGGGTTTAACCTTTGCAAAGTCATTTGTTTGACTCATGGAACCAGAGACATTGAATATATCTTTTAAATTATCCAAATTACTTAAAGAAAATGATAGAAGTTGAGGAAAGATACAACCCTCAAATGCATTCACAACATATTCAATGTTGTTGCAAAACTCAATACTTAGATGTTTCAAAAATGGAAAACCCCTCTCATTTAATTCAGAGATAACATCTTTCATGTTTTTTATATCAACCAAATTGAGAATTTCAACCTTTTCAAGTAATTGTTGAATTGTCACACTCATCTTGATATATTTGTAATATGCATTATTTAGCTTCAAAATATTTGGATGCAGGTATCCTTTTCGAACAATGCCATGAAAAAGAGAAGATGAATCTCCCAAATAGACCCAAAATCTCTCAATATTTTTGAAGAACAAATCTTTGGGTAAATCTTCATTTGTCCAAATTACAATCTCTATGACCTTGAGATGATGAGATAAAGATTGTAACTCAAAAAGAATGTGATTAGTTTCCTTAGAAGAAAGACTTCTCACTCTAAGATAGAGCTCTTCTAATCTAGATAAGCTTGCCAAGACATTAGCAGATATTTGAATGAGATCATTACATTCTGTCAAATCTAATAACCTTAACGAGCTTAGTTGTCCAATTTCTTCTGGCAATTCTTTGATATTTGAGTTAGAAAAACTAAGAATCTCAAGCCTTTTGAGTTGCTTACCAATTATAGATACGTCTCTTACATGACAATCTTCTAGTAATAGAGTGTGAATATTACCTAAAGCTTGAAATACAGAAGACATTGAATGAATGTGCACATTTTGTAGACTAAGCACCATAAGCTTATTCGCACATTGGAAGAAATTATCTGGAACCAAATCTTTTTTCTTTGATGCTATTTGCAAAAGCTTGAGCTTTGGATTTAACACTTTAGGATGTTCTTTTGCTTCTTTAGAGATAAGTGAAATTGCAGTACTATGACAACATGTTTCTTCTTTAGGTTGTTCCATTTGATATCCATCACATTCAACCATAAAACCAAATTCCTTTGTAGATGCAACTGATATGATGACATCACGTACAACATCATGCATTTTGACACATTCTTCCACATTACCATCTAACAACATGAAACATCTTTTAAGTTTATCAACAATGGTATGCACTCTATTTCTAACTTTCCATAATGCATCAATGCCTTTAAACAATCTCAAACCCATTCCCTTCCTGAGTAGAACTTCAATAGGAATGTCAAAGTCTTCTGGAAATAAGCAACAAAGAAAAATAACTTTTTTTTCTTCTGCACTATCTAAAAAATCATAACTCAGCTTGATACTTGAATATACACAAGCTTGCATTTCTAAAAGGGAAGTGATGGAAGATCTTTTTAATTGATGTAGTGCATCTTCCCAAGTATATTTTTCTTTATTTGCTAATGCTTTTGCCATTGTAACAATAGCAATTGGCAACCCCCCACATTCATTTGAAACCTCTTTTGCTATGTCAAGAATATCAAGCTTGGTTGAAAGATTTCTACCAAGCATATCATGAAAAAGGTCCCAACTTTCTTCTGGAGACAAAATAGAAATTGTGAAATTCTTTTGGCTTCCCATCTTATAACAAACATCTTCATTTCTTGATGTAAACAAAATTTTACAATTCTTATGATGTTCATTGGAAGGAATCCCAATAGACTCAAAATCAAAGTCTATCCAAACATCATCAAGAACTATTAAGATATTATTAACACCTTTCAATCTTTCATGTAGTTGACATGCTCTTCCTTGAATCGTCTCCTTGTCAAATCTCAAGCCTAAAGCATCAGCAATTTGACCTTGAATTTTCACATAATCAAGATTTTGGGAAACCACTACCATTACAACTTCATCAAATAACTTGCATACATCTAATGTTTTGATTACTTCTTTAACAAGTGTTGTCTTTCCCACACCACCCATTCCACAAATACCTATTATTTTAAATTCTTCATCCTTCAATTTCTCCAAAACCTCTATAATAATTGATTTTCTGCTTGGAAAACTTTTGATAACATTTGAGAAGGTGGATCCAAGTCTTGGTGTTGGTAGAGAGTATGATATAATGTCAAATTTCTCTTCATTTAATCTTGTAACACTCATTATCAATATTTTTGCTTTCTTGCTTAATGAATACCTTGACACCAAATTTGGAGACCATATATGAAGACATTTATTGTTTTCTACTTGGAAATCATTAATTTTTTCTACTTCATCTATGATTCTTTCCACTTTGTAGAGCCAATCTTGTACAATTGATACAATTTGACGTCCATTTCTTCTATCTTCATCAACCACACCTTGTACTCCTTGTTTTCTACCTTCCAATGTTTTGAGTTCTCTTTTAAGATCTTTTATATTTTTCTTATAGTGAACTAGATATCCAAATTGATTTCCAATTGGTGCAACTAAGGATTCTCCAAGTTTTGTCACTGTTCCTGTCGCTAATGCAATAAGACATTGCATTTTTTTCCTTCCCAGTGATTGTATTTGAATCGCTGTATAATGTTATAATGGAAGAGAACATGGCCAAATTAAAATTTATAAAAATTAGACGAAAAAAACATTATTTGTAAGATATGACAAAATATAAATCTATATACTCCTTCCTAGTAACCTTTAATAGTTTATCATGAAAGAACTTTTGATACAAAGGTGTCACCTCATTTATTTTTACCACTACAAGAAAACTTCTATATAGTGACCAATTTTAGTGACCAATAATGATTAGTAACTATAATAATCAATTTAGATACTAATTTACAAAACTATAAATTATTGGTTACTAAAATATTCACTATTATGAATAAAAAATTATAACTGGTCACTAAATTTGTCTTTAAAATTAGCTACCATGGTTTTGGCTACCAAAAGAAATTAGTCACTAAAAATTAGCTACCTAGATTTTTGCTACCAAAATGACTTAGTTTCTAAATTGGTCTCTAATTAATTAGTGAGCAATTATAATTTTTTGTTTATAATTGTGATTATTTTAGTAACCAATAACTTTTAATTTTGTAAATTAGTATCTAAATTGGTTACTATAGCGTCTGACTATTTTGGTCACTAAAATTGATTTTTAATTGAAGATTTTCTTGTACCGTATGAAATGATATTATGCCTATTAATATCAGAGATAATGTTTTTAAGGAATAAGTATAATTTGTGGGAATATAGGTTTCTTACATAATTTTGTTAGTCTCTTGATGTTTATATATTTTTTTATTTTAGTAATATTTAATATAAAACAAGCGTATAGAAAAATTATGGAGTCTCAACATAGTTTAAGATGTCATAATTTATAGTTATGCATGATTATATAGAAAAAATGTTATGCAAAAATGGTAATGTTATTCACCCCTTTATTTATATAATTTGGTCATTAAAGACATTCCTCGGCCAACAGTAAAAATAAACACTTCAATAAAAATATTACCATAGTGAATTGTTTTTGTGTCAACAGAAAATGCTACATATAAATAAATCATATTTAATGATCTGTTGGTCTATCAAATTACGGATATTTTGGGAACAGTTAAACAATAATATTATTTTTTTTGGGAAATAAAAATTGTTGTAGATATCTTATATTTTTTAAATAAAGTCTCTTTGTTATTATATAGTAAAAACTATATATACTGTAAAAACTTATCATTATTGTTGACCTTATAAGGAAGGACCCATGGTCCTTGTTTATGGGAGGAAAAAAAAAAGGAGACTGAAGATTCAAAGACTTTGAATATGAATAAAATGATTACATGTTTTAATTTTATTTTTTGAAAGGCAAAGAAGTTAGAAGAAAGTTACCGGGTTTAGATTTTAGTTTAGTGTGCATGCTTAATAATAATAATAAAAAATACTAAAACACTAGGTTATTTTTTTTAAATATAGAAACTTTGGTTTATTATTTATTTTTTTACCAGCTTTTCATCACTTAACTAGTTTAAACGGTTTGACAAATTCATATACATTATCGATTAACTTTGTACCACTGTCAAACCAGATAGAGAATTGATTATTGATCGAACTATTTAGATTGGTATTGTCTTTTTCATTAATAAAGAAAATTGTTAAATTTGTTTTTGGTCCTTTAATTTTCAGTGAAAATTGGAAATAGTCCCTCTTCGAAATTTTGGACTAATTTAGTCCTTCAACTTTAGATATGTGTATTTAGTCCTTTTAACCAAATTTTTTTATGTTTATTTGACGTTTCAAACGTATTTCATGATAGTATTTGAGTTGTTTATATCGTTTAACTCATGTTTGCTTCAACGTTGGCTGAGAAACGCGTATAAAACGTCAAATAAACTTAACAAAATTTTGTTAAAATGACTAAATTTACTCAATTTTTAAAGAGAAGAGACTAAATTGGTCTAAAGTTTCAAAGAGAGACTAATTTCAATTTTGACTAAAAATTAAGAGACTAAAAACATATTTAATCCTAAAGAAAAAATAAGAAATAAGAAGAAAGAAAAATATAAAAAATAAAAGAAAATATGGAAACTAAAGGAAAAAGACTACTATAGAGTATAGCTCCTACAAAAAATAAAAAGAACAAGAAGATTAGAAGAAAGAGAAAACCATAGACTATAGCTCCTAGTGTTATCATTAGAGTCTAATCTAATTGATGAATATTATGCAAATGCTTGAAAACATACCTTAAGTAAAGCCTTTCAGTTAGAATAAAACAAATCCAAAACTTATTCTTCTTGCACCCACCAATTATACATCATTCAGTGTATATCAGATCTCAAAGTGATGGTGGTTATAGCACTGAAAAGTGATAACTGGCCAAAAGGAAACAGAAAAAACGAATAAGATCGAGAAATAAAACATGAATATGAGAAATAAAAAACATTACAACAAATTAGGTTACTTACATAGGATCTTTGAAATGTCTGGTTTTGTATCTGTTTTGCACAAATGGTGTGGTGAAGTTCTACGTAAATAAACAGTGCAGAGAGCGAAGAAAGCATTGAAGAATTTCCCAGAACATTCACAAAGTCAGAAGCTGAGAAAAATAGAATGGGTTGTTTGTTGATGAAAACGAGTAATGTAGGGACAGATTGAATATTTAAATGTGAGGATTGCTTGGAGAAGAAAGTTTGAAGAAGATAACCCAACCTTGAAGTCATAGTTTTGAAAAAAACACAATAACTAGAAATGTTAGTCCAAATTAAATGTCACTCTGCTTACATGGATAGAACTAGTATATTTAATGCATCATTTAATAGATAGATGGTCCTTCGCATTTAACTTTCTTTTTCATTTTTAAATAATATGGGACCTTCGATAGTATTTGAATAAGTATTTAATTGAGACTAAGAAATACGAGTTGAATAACTTTTACCTTGTTTTATTCAATGTATTGTTTTGGTATTTTTTTATTCTAAGACATTATTAAAAAAACTCATTTTTTATTAATTTTATTTTGAATTTTTTTTTAGAAAATACTTATAAATCTTGTTATGAAAAAATTTTTGTAGCAAATTGCTATCAATTCTTTTGCAAAATATATTGTATAAAAAATTTTTAGCAAAAAATTTGTAGGAAATAATTATCCAAGAAGAAATTACTCGCCAATTAAAATTCTTAGAAAAAATAACAGAAAAAAGTATTTTCTTGTAATTTTTTTTAACAAATTTGCAAAAAAATTTTCATGTAATATGAGAATTTTTAGTAGTGCAAGATATAGAATATATATATATATATATATATATATATATATATATATATATTTTTTTCTTTTAACTTTTGAGTACTATGAAATTCCTTAACAAAAAAGAACCTAAACTTATATTTTAGGTTAAATTATCTATAATCACGTTGAAGAATATATAATTCAATTTCTAATAACATACCTTTTAAATTCTATCTAAACATTTAAGTTAAAATGTTTTCTTATTTTGTTAAAATAGTTATTTTGATTTAATTATAATTTTTTCTCATTGATTATAATTGTTTTTATTGAAAAAGATTGTAGATCCTCCAAGGTGAAAAGGGTGGGATTTTAAATCCAACTTCACTTATGAGGATAGATAGTTTATTTGTTGATTGAGACTGTGAACAAAATTCATCTGTAAAAGATTCACCGACGTCTGATCAATAAGAGCACAATAAACTAAGAGTATAATAGTGAGTATGAAAGTCTTTTTTAAAATTACCCTATGATATCAATCAATATTTATAGGCCTCTTTAGACCTATGCCAAATTACCCAAGATATTCTTAATAAATGAGATATATAGTTGGGTTGCTAAATATTTGTCCTGTGATAAATATATGTTTATGAATATCCAAGTTAAGCAGCTTCAAATAATTTGATTACATTGCATCTCATTTTATTGGATTTATATTATTATTATGGCATAAATGCATATATTATGCACATCTCAAATATGCGAAAGTACATAACCCCTAGCTCGGAATTCATAAGCGAAGTACATGTGAATGAATGAATGAGCTTAAGTAAATAATTCACTTCTAAGATTATATTTTCACAATCGTTTCTTAAGGCGACTTTGGACCATCATAAATGAAGTACAACTTCAAATCTTTGTCAAATTTGTTTTACATTCTAGGTGTCTCAATTTTGAGATTTTATTTTCAAAGAAGATCCTTAATATACATGATAAGAGCTCCATTGTTCGATGGATCATCTTTAGAATTGTTAATGATGATGCAAAAATTATGCCTTTGGTTAGTACCACAAGACTTGTGGTCTAGGAATAGTTTTACAGGATCTTACAATGGACGCCAAATGTTCTTACCGAAAAATAGTGTAGATCTCCCAAATTGATAAGGGTGACAGTTCAAGGAAGTCGAGCTCCACTTACGAGGATTGCTCGTCAGGTTGTTGATGAAGATCAATGAGAGGTTCACCTGTGGACAATTATCTAATACTCAAGTTAGTAAGAGTAGAATTTAAGAATTGAATTTGTACTCCTTGTAATATTAATTTGTATTTATAGACCTATTTGGACGTGAGCCAAATTACATAACATATTCTCAACAAATAAGAGATATGATTAGATCATTGAATATTTGTTTTATAATAAAGTATTACCATATATGGTTATAAATATTCAACTTAATAAGTTACAAATGATTTGATTAGATCGCATCCAATTTGATTAGATTTATGTAATTACTATATCATAAATGTATATATTTTGTATATCACATATATAAATAAATACAATATTAAGTATCTTAAGAATTTAATATAAATTAAAAAGTTATTGGTAAGTGCCTAGAATGAATTCAAATATACATCAAATAAGACACTTATCAAGTACTTAAAGAATTAATCTACAGGAAAAAATAGTTCTCTTTAGCTTAATCATGAAACATCCCTCATGAGTGAACCAAATTTGTAGATAACATTTATTTTTTTTTTCTATTTTGTAGAGAAAACTAGTGAAAATAGCAAACAAGAGGTTGAGCCACTACTTAAATGTTAAGCCAGGAAAGAAGAAAACACATAACAAAGCCCACATGAATTCTTTGGCTGAGCCTGACAACTGATGCCGAGCTACGTAAGAACACCCTCATAATTAAGTAGCTAAGCATTCAAACCAAGGAGATACATTGGACTAAAAGAATAAATGAATGTGTCAAGCACCAAAGTAAGAAAGCTAAGCAGAAAAAGCAGATTGATCTTATGAAGAAATACATGTAGCTGAACACAAAAAACTTGGCTGAGTACCGCCTAAATTGTTCTACAAAAATAGGGCTCTCCCCTTAGTTTGAGGCATTTGCTTAAAATTGATAGGCCTTTTTCCTCTTGTAAAGACACTGAGAACAAAATTTAGGAGGAGATAGAGGAATGAGTAGAGATCAACACTTAGATTTTATTTTGTCTACCAACATGAGTGGCTGATTTCATAAGTATGAGGTTGGATGTAGTTAAACTTAATTTCTTTGTATATGATTGCTCTTCTAAATGCTTATATTTATCATATTTTATTAGTTTGTGATTTGATTTATATACTCTGTTATATTTCACTGGTTTGAATTGAGTTGAAAGGCTAATTCAAATTATGGTCCAATCACATCACCATGCTCTTGCTAGAGGCTTTCATTAGATTTAGAGGACATGTTGGGTGAAGAAAGTCTTGTGTAGTAAAAAAGGGATTTATTCAACCAAGAGTGGAGAGATCGCCTCGGGTCTAAACTCCCTAGGTTCTAGACTGTAAAAATGGGTCTAGATCTACATCAAAGAGTACTTCCAAAGCATTAAAACATGATAAATATTAAGTAGGAGAAGAAGCATTCAATAATACAATTAAAGAAAGGGAGATGAAATTCAACCTCACCATGGATTTTTACCAATATTCTCTTCACACCAAATTTCAATTGCATGCTTAGTTAAAGTCTTTTCTAAAATCACTATTTTATTCAAAAACTAGATAGTTGTAATTCTTGATAAAACCTTGTAGATACGACACTTGATTTATACTTCAACACACCAGTGCACTTGTTGGAAACAATCATTAGTTCTTAACGATTGAAAATAAGTAATAAAGACAGTATGAGATTGATTAGAAATAAGTATATAGGCTATACCATATATGTACAAGGACATCTCGACCACCCGTGTCTAGATGTACTCGACCCTTATCCTATGAACGTGCATTGTGATGGCTTGGCCGACTTCATATCGACCAACCAAGATCAACATGCGGAAAGCATTGATTGAGTTCACTAATTTAAGATCATGATTAAGGTATGATTAAACATATTTATTAACCAAAAACTAATAAAGGTAATTAGCTACATGAATCAGGCCCACCCAGGTAAAAAGCTCATAAACATAATATAAATAACACAATACACGAGGTACATTGATTATATTCATGAATTACTATACTTATTGTCATCTAATGAAGTTGGCTGACTTGAAGAGGGCAATAAACAAACAACCCAATCTAGAGTGTACGGAGCTATGAGTATTTGGAGTTGAAGTTTTTCATGAGTATATTCAACTCTATAAGAACATAGACAATATGAAATAAATATATGTATAAATTCATTATTTCAATATTTTCAATTAAAATTAATATATTATTATTTTATATGAATTTGTTTACGATTACATTAAGCTGTATTCTAATAAAAAAAAACACTTTAGATTTAAATTATTATGACTTTGTTTCAATTTTATTAATAAAAAACTATATAAATCCAGGGATGCAAGGAGCTAATTTTGGCCCTTCTCTCTTTTAAAAATACCAATCAGCATTAGTATAGTTAAAAATTTTCTTGTTCTAAGAAATTGACTAGTTGGAAAAACTTTCCGTTGGTTGAACAAGGTAATGATTAGTTAGTTGTTGCAAACTCTACCATAGTGATCAATTCCTATACTAAGAATATATATATATATATATATATATATATATATATATATATATATATA
>Ga0209589_1012613_pt1 | contig 11402 bp, 7 predicted proteins | sample CowpeawhiteBW_FD_187525 | JGI IMG/M metagenome (GOLD analysis project Ga0209589, IMG submission 187525) | Root nodule microbial communities of legume samples collected from California USA - Cow pea white BW (SPAdes) (version 2) | ecosystem: Host-associated > Plants > Roots > Nodule | place: USA...
TTTAGTATACATTTTAATTAAATAATTTAATTTTACATTTTATTACTATTTAAAGTTATTGAAAGGTTGGTGAAGCATAAGACATGGAACGGGAAGAGGAACTACATGAAGCCTTCTTGAGCTCAAGCCATGATGATGAATCATCACACGTAACAGAATCCCGTCTGGAAGAGATGCTATCGGACACCACCATACCCTTCTCCAAGCGCATCCTCTCAGCCACATGGATCGAATTCAACCTCCTATTTCCCCTTGCAGGACCTGCAATCATCGTTTATGTCATCAACAACCTCATGTCCCTCGTCACTCAAGCCTTCGCCGGCAAGCTCGGAAACCTCGAACTCGCTGCGGCCAATCTCGGGAACAGTGGCATTCAGCTCTTCGCCTATGGCCTACTGATAAATTTGCATACGGGTCACCATTTACAAACTTTCTCTTTTCTACTCATAAATAGTTGTGATTATGTATTTGTTTTTGTGTGTGTAATTGATTTAGCTGGGTATGGGAAGTGATGTGGAAACTTTATGTGGACAAGCGTACGGAGCAAATAAGCATGAGATGTTGGGCGTGTACATGCAGAGAGCAATTATTGTTTTAGTTGTGACTGGGATTCCATTAACGGTGGCGTATATCTTCTGCGAGCCTATTCTTCTGTTGTTGGGTGAACCCCGTGAGCTTGCTTCAGTTGCGGCGGTCTTTGTGTATGGTTTGATCCCGCAGATCTTCGGTTACGCGGTGAACTTCCCCATACAGAAGTTTCTACAGGCGCAGAGTGTGGTGGCGCCAAGCACTTACATCTCCAGGGCTACGTTGTTGCTCCATGTGTTTCTAAGTTGGGCGGCAGTGTACTGGTTTGATATTGGGCTGATAGGGACCTCCTTGACACTGAGTTTGGGGGGCTTCTCCCTGCACCCCCAAACTGATTATGGAATCCGTGTAGGACACTGAAACGGATTTTAGAATCCATTAACACACAAAATCCAAGTATGAAATCTTGATCCGAGAACCCGTTTGCGAAAAAAATATGTAAAAATTAGACATTTTTGGGAAATAGAATACGAATTTCGTTTCCTACAAAAGTGAAACGGAATTTGAAAACCGTTTCTTGACCAGGCAGATCACTTGAGAAAGTGACAAACAATAACAAACACTTCAAACTCTACCTATTATTATATTTAAATCACTAATGAAAAGTTTCAAACGAATTTTGATGAATGATCATGCCTTATATCAGGTTGTCCGAAACAGTATCTATATTCCATACATGAAAAGCATACGCTTAATTAACAGTGGGTCGATGTGAACGTACGCTTCAGAACTTGTATGTTTTATGTTGTCAGAACCTTATATGTTTGGTTTCTATTTTATGTTTTGGCTATCTTATTCACGACTTCTTTTCTTTGCACATTGTGTTGTCGGAACTGGAAACAGAATCAAGAACAAAGAAAACTGACGGTAAAAAAGATTAAAGTGATGAATATGCATAATTGAAGAGATTATGATGCAAAGTTTATTTACCAAGAGGGTGAAAAGAGTAAGGTTTAAAAGTAATGGGGTGGGGTGATTGGAATTTAAATTGTTTCGCGTTAAAATGTATGGGAAACAAATTACAGAATCCGTTTCACAATTTTGTGAAACGGAATCTGTAATCCGTTTCAAAAAAAATTGCAATTTTTTTTGAAACGGATTACAGAATCCGTTTCATAAAATTGTGAAACGGATTCTGTAATCTGTTTCAAAAGAAATCATTTTTTTTTTGAAACGGATTACAGAATCCGTTTCACAATTTTATGAAACAGATTATGTAATCCGTTTCTCCTACATTTTGATTTTTTAAATGAAGGAGGGAGAAGAAACGGGAAAAGATGAAATAGTAATCATATATTTTGGGGGTGCAGGGAAGTTGACGACGTAGTAAATGAAATTTACTGCGTTCCAAACCACTTTCGCCAACTTTTACCTGTATGTTAAATAAGAGCAAAAGAATAAATTTTGGGAGTACATAATAACTATATTGGAGGTGCAGGCAGAAGCGGCCGTAATTCTTTAAAAACTTTATAAAGCTACAAAAAAGGGTTTCACTTTTTATAGTCCAAAGAAACTGAAATTGAGCGGTGACTTCTTTCCTGTTCCCTCCACACACGAAAACCAATAACAATTAATATAATCTAAGCCTGATAAAAGAAAAGGAAACGCATTCCAACACACATTATCTTGATTGTCCACTCACAATCTTTCCCAGCAACTGCTTAGTTGACAAAATTCATAAGCACCGAGTAACTCAGCTTATTACGTCCCTAGGAAGGTTGGTAATTCTTTAAAAAAATTATAAAGCTATAAAAAAGTTTCATTTTTATAGTCCAAACAAAGAGTGCGGTGACTTCTTTTCTATCCCCTCCTCATACGAAAACAAATTACAACTAAAGTAATCAAAGCCTAATAAAATAAAAGAAGAAGAAATGATTGCATTACACATTATCTTGATTTTCCACTCAATCTTTTCCTAGTAACTGCTCAGTTGACAAAATTCATAAGCACGCAGATAAATTTATTTTTAACAAAGCAAATTAAAAAGAATCCACTTCGAAAGTATAAATGTGTCGTAACTTTTACATAATTTAAAGCAAATACATCTAATACATGATTCTTAAAAGAAGAAAAATAAATAAAAAATAAAAAAGGAGCAAATAGAGAAAGAAGAAGATCTGTTTCATCACTCTGATGCTGCATTTGGTTCAGCGTTGGAGAATTGATTCCAACATAATCGATTCTCCGATACAAAAACAAGAATTAGTTATTTTCATTCAACGTGAGTTTTATATTTTTTAATTGATTTTGGAAATCAAATACTAATTTTGTGTTAGAAAATAAATTCTAATTAATTTTACATCACTTTAAATGCAGAATCAAACACGCACCAAGTATCGGGATTAATTTCTTTGTGGTTCATGACGTTGGAGTTTACACTCCCTGCTAAACCCCTTCTCATTATAAAAGCCTAATGTATAATACGGAAGACATACGAGAATAACAGAAAACTTAGAGGAGGAAAACACAAAGGGTTTTAACATAGGAAACACCCAGAAGATAAGCACCACATATGTAGCACAAGTAGCAGTATAGGTTTTCCTTAGAAATCCCAAGTCTATGTAAGGTATTCATTCCTCTCTTCCTCATTATTTTGGTTTGTTGTCTTCCTCTGTTTCATCTGTTATTTTGCTTTGGGTATCAATTGACAAAACTTTCGGTTGTGGTTTTGGTGTTTACTTCTTTGGTGCCTTTGATTTTCGTGCACGCATGTGTCTTTTTTCTACATAATATAATTGTTGCATGGTTTATTAACGGATGAGCAATATTTGAGTGTATACGCTTTAGTGGTAGCAACAATTTTTTCGTTAATACTCTTTTTTTTTTTTTTTTACACTTTCTTTTTTTTTTTTTTCTTTTTTTTTTTTTTTTTTTTTTTTTTTTTTTTTTTTTTTTTTTTTTTTTTTTTTTTTTTTTATTATTTTTTTTTTTATTTTTTTTTTTTTTTTTTTTCACACGTACTCATTTTTATTTTACTTTATTTGTTTTATTTTATTTTTCATTTTTCATTTTTCATTTTTTAGACTTGACTTTTATTTTTTTATTTTATTTCATTTATCATGTCTCCACGATACTTTTTTACTTTTGGCACACCACTTTTGTGAAATATGAAAATAAAAAAATGAAAGAATATTTACTTTTTTGATTGAAAAGTATAAAAATATAAAAAATAATAAAAAGTCGGTTTATGGAGGAACCAAGGTATACTCATTGGAAGGTCCTAAAGAGAATTTTAAGGTATGTGAGAGGAACTGTGTCACTTGGTCTGATGTATACTAGGACAGATGATTACCGACTAGTCGACGACTCAGACAGTGATTGGTGTGGAGATGTTGATGATCAGAAAAGCACGTCTGGATATGTATTCTTCATGGGGAGCACGACGTTCACATGGCTTTCAAAGAAATAACCCATTGTAACACTGTCAACATGTGAAGCAGAGTACGTTGCAGCATCCTGGAGTGTTTGACATGCAGTTTGGCTTAGAAACCTTCTAACCAAACTGGAATTGAAGCAAGAAAAGGGGAATGTGATCCGAGTTGATAACAAGTCGGCCATTGAATTGGCAAAAAACCCGGTCAATCATGAGAGAAGCAAGCACAATGATGTTCGATTTCACTTCATCCGAGAACAAGTGAAAGGGGGAAATGTAGAGTTGGAGCACGTTGAAAGTCGAGCAAAAGCTGCAGATATGTTTACAAAGCCGCTGCCATCCTCTCTGTTTGAGAACAACAAAATGATACTTGGAATGAAGGATAAGAAGAGCATTTAAGTTTACGAGGGGATTTTGTTAGGTAAACTTAAATGTGGGTAGTTGGAAGTTGCTATATTAATTGTCTAGGAGATTACAAAAGGTTGAAAATGGGTCTAGCTATGATTAAGCATGCAATAGAGTTCATTAATTGTGAGTTAGGTAGTAGTTATATTTAATGAATGTAGTTGAAGGGTCATGTCCAAAGGCCTATAAAAGGACCATGTAGTGCTTCATTTCAATACACAACAAATCTGAATACAAAGAGTGTTTATCCAGAGAGACTTGTTTGTCAACAAAACATTCCCACAAAACTTGAAACTTTATCCTTCCTATCAGTCCTGAACCTCTCCTTTAATCATTTAGTGGGAAAGATCGCAACATGTACCCAACTTCAATCACTTCCAGCTTCTTCCTTTCAAGGAAATGATGGACTCTACGATCCTCCATTGACTAAAGAACTAGATCCCAGACAGCCACGAATGGTACAAGAACATGAAACATTAATTTCTACAATTGAGTGAAATTTTATTAGTGTGGAAGTAGGACTCATATTTGGCCATGGAATGATTTTTGGTCCACTCTTGTTTTGGAAGCATTGCATGATATGGTATTGGAAAGTTATTAACCAAATTCTCTGTTTGAATATGCAACCAACAGAGGTCAAACCTATGCAACTCTAAGATGGCAGCATTAGCTATTAATTAATAGCAGTGAGCAAGTAAGTGAAAACTCATGATAAATGTTATATTTCTTCATTTTTATTTCCCCAAATTCAATAATTGTTTGTGTTATGCCTCTAAGAAAGTCATTTTTTTTCAAGACTCAGACAATGAGAGCATATTGTTATATTTTAACGAGGAACACAATAATTTGTATATGTTATTATTAGGACATTCATATGCTATGTTGTTTGGATATGGAAACGGGTATGGATACGACACGGACATGGACACGAAGATATGGTTAAATTAAAAAAATATAGGACACGGGAAACGTCGTGTATATACATGTTAAGTTTGAAACTATCAACTAACAAATTTTCAACTGACAGAAAAATGAATATAATCTCTTTATCTAATATCAAATATGTGAAAAGTAGTGATAATATAAGATTTGTTCCTTAATTTAATTGTCAAAATCATGGAAAAGATAAAAAAATATCTTTCAAATTAGACATAATGTGTCCTACAAGTATCGTACGCGTGTCGAGTGTCGATGACTGTTACGTATCGGACACAGAACACGCCATTTATGAGACGTGTTAGAGCATCATAGTTCATATGTCTATTTCTATTTTTGTCTCTCTTGTTCCAATAAGAAAAGTTTTGACATAATCGAGATGCTAATCCATGAAAAAACGATAAGAGAAATTTGAAAGATCTCATATATTTCTTGGCAACTTGGACAACTTATAATGAAGTTTTTCCCACATATCACTAGAAAGATTGGAATCTTTACAAAAGGCTACTTTTGTGAGAGGAGGGAAGTGTGTTGTTTACATAATATTTAGTGATGTGACAAAGCTATCTTTTTAAAGAGATTAAAAAGTAAATTTTTTTACGAAGAAAAGTTAATTTAAATATGATTGCTAATTGTTTACGTAAAGAAAATGCTGAATATAGTATGAAATATGCATATATTTGAATCTTCAATAGACATGTCTTCTAGATTTAGTAAAGTATTTTATGATATTGATATATGAGTTTTGACATGAGAGGTAGCCAAGTGAACTATGAGTTAGACACTTCACTATGATATATGCTTAATGCTTAATTATATTGTGAAACATGTATGTTAATGAATGGGTAACTTGAATGGCATGCATACATTATAAAATTTAAGTATATAATTTTTTATATATACATACATGCCAAAATTTAAAACACTTGCTTACCTTGTTTTGCATGCTTGTGTGGTTATTGTATATTTATCTATAATCATATCTTACATGGAAAAAGATATTGTAGGAAGGAATTCTCAATTGAATTTTTAAATATTTTGGACAATTTTCTTTATTGGACAACTACAGAAGTAATTCTAGATTATACCAAATAATTATATTTTTAGGAGAAAAACATGTATTATATGTCTGTCTACTTTATAATTAGTAAGAAAATAAAGGTTTAATTCCCATCTTGATAGGGGTGTGTCAATTTGATCTTTGCTTTTCAAAAAGTTTCAATTGCACCCCAATTTTGAAAAACATGCCTCAAATAGGTCCTTTTCGGAAAAAGATTACTAACATCGTTAATGACATGTCACATGTCAATATATTGTTTTTTTATATATTGTCTTTTTATTTTTATTTTTATTTTTTGCAAAAAAATTTGTTGTCACGTGTCAGGTCCTTGGTGTGAAAGAGACACTATCACTACGAAGTGGCAGGACAATGCCACATGTCAATATCACTCTCAAATGTCATTGTCTTGATTTCAATTTAGTCTTTATATATATATATATATATATATATATATATATATATATATATATTTTATTTTATTTTTTTTTATTTTTTTTTATAATTTATATATATTTTTTTAATTCATTTTTTTATAAATTAAAAATTATTAAGTATAAATATTCTTACAAAATTAAGTACTCATATTTATATTAAAATTTAGTGGTAAAAAGAATGATTAACAAAGTATGGGTTAATAATATACAATAATATGATAAGTTAAAAAGTTATTTGTAATAAAATTAGTATAACATTTATACAAATAATAAATTTGGTCTAAAATCGAAGAGAAACAATATTGTTTAATTTTGAAAAAAAAAATAATGATTAACAAAACATTAGTCAACAATATAAAATAATGTAATATCTTAAAAAGTCATTTTGAATAAAAAAAAATAGTATAAAATTTATATAAATTATAAATTTGATCTCAAATTGGATAGAGACAATATTGCTCTATTTTGAAAAAAAAATGGGACAAAATTGAATCAAAAGAGACGTAAGTAGGGAGTAAATGGAATAAAAGAGACAAATACACATACTAAATTGAAATCAAGACAACGAAACTTGATAGTGACACTAACACGTGGCATTATCTTGTCACGTGACATTGATAGTACCACATGTCACACTAGGGACTTGACACGTGGTAACAAAAGTTTTTTGCAAAAATAAAAATAAACAATTAAAAAATTAAAAATTAAAAATATTAAAAAAATTTAAAAAAAATCATAAATTGACATGTGACACGCCGTTAATAGCGTTAGTAATTTTTTCTGATGAAAGGGACCTAATTGAGACACTTTTTCAAAAATTAGAACGCAATTGAAACTGTTTTAAAAGGGTGAATCAAATTTAAAAACCCTACCAAAGTTGGGACCGTTCGAGTAATTAAGAAAAAAATAAAAAAAATATTATAATTATAAAAATAATTTTATAAATGAGCGTTATTCTAGCTTGTAAGGTCTATGGTTATGATAAATTCAACTTTCCTCAACTTCAATTCATAAGACAACAATGTGGATTAATTGTGATTGATGCTGAAATATCAATAACATGCTCTAATGGGACAATCAATATGAAGCTGTACCACAAAACACTAATGGATGCATAGAAAGGAAGGAAAGGAATGAGGCATATGATATCTTCATCCAAGAGAACCACATGTGGGAAGGTATAGGAATTCTAACTCTATGAAAGTTTAAATAGAAGAACTTTGGAGTGCTTTGATTTGTATTTGTCTCATGAAATCTTGTGTTTATGGTTTTTTTAAATAGTTTTGTAACACGGTTAGAGCAAGTGACATAGTATTAATATATTTTGGGTTAAGTATGTTTTTAGTCCCTGAACTTTGACTTAAAATTGAAATTCGTTCCTGTCCGAAACTTCAATATATTTTGGTGCCTAAACTTTAAAAAATGAATGAATATAGTCCTTTTAACTCAATTACATTAACTTTTTTTGAAGTGTCGAACATAATTTTCAGTAGATATTGAACCAAGAATATGTTAAACAGTGTAAAAAACTCCAATACTAATATGAAAAGCGTTTGACACGTCAAAAAAAGTTAACATAATTGGGTTAAAAGGACTATATTCATTCATTTCTAAAATTTAGGAAACAAAATATATCGAAGTTTCAAACATGGACGAATTCCAATTTTAAGTTAAAATTGGGAGACTAAAAACATACTTAACCCATATATTTTTTGATTATAGAAAAATGTCTATCAGTAAAATACCTAACCCCTAACCTCTCGCATGAGGCCATTGCCCATAAAAGGATTTGGTTATAATACTTGCATTTTTGAAATATTAGTATTTCAATAAGATTTTCATGGTACTCTCTTTTTGGGTAAGCATAGATAAAAGAAAAAAAAAATATAATACAATAAGGGTTCGATACAGGTATTTGTACTTTTTCCGAAAGTAGGTGCTATTTAATAAAAATGCAAGTAAAATTCATATAAAACTAGTTTCAGTATATAAATTTTTAACTGTTACAAGGACCCACATAATTTTTTTTCGAGATTTCTTTACTTTTTTCCAACCCCAATATTTGGCCAAATTCGATGAACACCAAAACAGAAGCCAACAACCCAATAACGGAAAGAGAGAAACAAGTGATGACATCAGTCTCCAATAAAAGTCAAGACTTTTAAGGGGCAAGGTATTTCAAATTCTGTTTAGCACCACTTAGAGAAATTATCTGGTCCTACAACAAGAAAAGAAAATAGAGAATTGTAGGTTGAACAAGAATAATATAGGCAGGAAAAGCATCCGCATTCCTAACAACAGTGATTGAAACTAAATATTACAGAAGGATGAAACACAGAAGCACAAGCTTTCCCTGTTGCAGAAGCCAACTGAGTAAAGGATTTTACCTTCAGTTCTTCCACCTTAGAGTTTTGTATCTATTCTCTCCACTGTGTTCATACACAAATTCAAGTTGAGGAATGATCCTGTGAAGCATCTCATCTACATGTTCGGAATACCATAACTTCCATCTCCTCGAGAAAATAAGAGGGAGGATGAAAATTCCAAAGCCAAAAATACATCCCAACTCTGCACTTAAAATATTCCAATCAATGGACCTCTCACTGTGGGAATGCGCAATTGGTGTTTCAGGTGATGTCCCTTCATCATTGCTGCAACTATGGATCAGAGGAACTCCACACAACTCTTCATTCCCTTCAAAGGAATCTGCATCAAAGGATTGAATTTGTGTACCCTTTGGAATTTCTCCAACTAGGTGATTAAATGAGAGATTCAAATATGCAAGGAAAGATAGACTTGCAAGCTCTGTTGGAATTAGCCCATCAAAATAATTTTCTGACAAATCTAAAGACTCGAGATTCTTCAAATTTGAAATAGATGATGGTATGTGGCCAGAAAGGGCATTATTTGACAAATTAAGAGCATTCAAGGCCTTGAACTGCATTAGCTCATTTGGTATTGGACCCTCAAAATTGTTGCTCGACATATCCAAGTACGTGAAGATCTTTTGGATTCTGACCAACTCCATTTGTTTACCTTTGTTGGTAATGGTAATTGAATTCTGAAGTCGAGAAATATCCACTGCATTATAAGATTCAGTCGATGACTGGTCAAGGATGGAGCGAGAGACGTTTGTAAAAAGTTTAGTTATTCTTGTTAACAGAGATTTGTCCACACTGGACAATAAATCCTGAAAATTCTTGGGATCGTAGTGATCATAGAGATCAATAAATAAGTGGCCAAATTCGGACACACCATTATCATCACGCATCATTGCTTTCCAACTGTTTAATAGTGCTCCTGGTATAGCACCATGGAAATTATTGGAGGCTAGATCAACAATATGCAGCATTTTCCAATCACCACAGGTTTTTGGGCATCCAATTGATCCGTGAAGTTTGTTTAACCCTAAATCCATAATTCTCAAGGTGGAAATATTACTTAAGAAGCATGGAAATCTGTCAGTTAATGAGTTTTTTCGAAGATTTAGGACTTGTAGATTCTGGCAATGGGCTAAAGATTTTGGGATGGTACCCTCCAAGAGATTTTCATTTAGGTCCAACAACTTTAGATTACATGAAGTTGGCACTGAATTAGGAATATAACCACGGAGTTTATTAGCACCAAAATTCAACACCCTTAGACTACTCATCATAGCAAAACACTTGGGAATCGTCCCAACCAAGTTATTGTGGGAAAGATCTAGCAGGTGAAGACTAGAAGCATTGCAAAAGGATTCAGGAATTTGTCCCTGAAAGCTGTTGTTTGAAAAAGACAACAAATTTATGAAAGGAAGACGATTTCCAATGTCCAGTGGAATGACAGAGTTGAATCTATTGTTGGAGTAGTCCAAGCAATTTGCTAACGTTGGAATGAAAGGAATAGACCCTTGTAGTTGATTGAAACTAAGATCCAAGAGCAAAAGGTTTGAACTAAGGTTCCAGAAACTTCCTTCAATACTTGTCAGAAAATTTTTGGAAAGATTCAAGTGAGTGAGATATTCGTTTTGCCAGATCCAGTGTGGTATTGAGCCCTCGATCTCGTTGTCAGCTAGGTCAAGATGTAGTAGTGTAGATTGATTTCTCAAGAAACTGGGGATTTCTCGCAACTTGCAAGATGACAACATCAGAATTCTGAGATTAGGATAGTTGGATGGGTCATGAACATCCCTATAGTTTGTATCAACTGACAAATTGTTACCTGAGAGACCTAATGAAGTTAGGTTACCAAGCTTTCGAATCTTGTCCAATTGTATTGTGCCATTCAGCTTATTTCCATTCAGTTGGATGAGGCGAAGTGTTGTAGTGTTAAAAATAGACGCAGGAATTGTACCATGAATGTTGTTGTTACCTAAATCAAGCATCTCTAATAAAGGGGAGGCAATAACAAACTCATCCAAGGAACCGTTGAATTGATTAAAAGGTACTTTAAGTTCTCTCAAACATGGGAGTTTAAGAAGAGATGAGGGGAGTTTCCCAATGAAAAAGTTAAATCCTAAATCAATGCTGACAAGATTTTTATGAACCTCAAAATGATTGGGTGATAACACACCAGCCAAATGATTATGATAGAGGGATAAATATGTAAGATTTTTGGACATATTAAA
>Ga0209589_1012615_pt1 | contig 11402 bp, 7 predicted proteins | sample CowpeawhiteBW_FD_187525 | JGI IMG/M metagenome (GOLD analysis project Ga0209589, IMG submission 187525) | Root nodule microbial communities of legume samples collected from California USA - Cow pea white BW (SPAdes) (version 2) | ecosystem: Host-associated > Plants > Roots > Nodule | place: USA...
TTTTTTTTTTTTTATCTTGTGGGAAGTGTGATGACTGGATGAGTTTTGTGTATATTTTGATCCTTACTGAAGTGAAATTGTTTCGTTTGACGGTGCTTTGACTTTTTAGGAGGAGGATTTGAGGGAATTTCGACAATGGGGGAGCAGAACCCCGGGACACCCAGAGAATTTTGAAACTCCTGGAGTTGAAGTTACAACAGGTTTGATATTGTTTTGAGTTTGTGCACTAGAATAGTGATTCTTTTTCTTTTTGATTTTGTTTAGTTATCCACCTATTATGTTCAACTTTTGTAGGTCCTCTTGGTCAGGGGATTGCCAATGCTGTTGGTTTGGCCCTTGCGGAGAAGCACTTGGCTGCGAGATTCAACAAGCCTGATAACGAGATTGTTGATCATTACACGTAAAATAGCTAAATCTTATGCAACTTGTGAGGCTTTAATTGTGTAATGATTTACTGATGGTGTTGGTTTTATGCAGATATGTTATACTGGGTGATGGTTGTCAAATGGAGGGTATCGCAAATGAGGCATGCTCACTTGCTGGCCACTGGGGACTGGGGAAACTGATAGCATTTTATGATGACAATCACATTTCTATTGATGGTAACACAGAGATTGCATTCACCGAGAGTGTTGATAGTCGTTTTGAGGGACTTGGCTGGCATGTTATTTGGGTGAAGAATGGAAATAATGGCTATGAGGATATCCGTGCTGCCATTGAGGAAGCAAAATCTGTCAAAGACAAACCCACACTGATCAAGGTTAGAGTAATAGGCAACATAGATGTCTAACTTGTTTTATTATAACAATCATAATCTGTCATTATTTATCGTGAATGTTTTAAGCTAATGTTTCAAACATGATTTCTGTTACTTAAGACTCAATTGCATTGTACCTAATGCAGTAAATTATGGACAGTTTATCTAGTGTTACTGGTTTGGTTTACTGATTAGTTCTATTTAACAGGTCACAACAACCATTGGTTATGGTTCTCCCAACAAAGCTAACTCCTACAGTGTGCACGGAAGTGCACTGGGTGCCAAAGAAGTTGATGCCACAAGGAAGAACCTTGGATGGCCATATGAGCCATTCCATGTGCCTGAGGATGTCAAAAAGTATGAATGATGGGATTAGAGATTTATTTTTACCTGTTACTGAATAAGATTTGCTTGTTTATCTGCAGGCATTGGAGTCGCCACATCCCTGAGGGTGCTGCATTTGAAGCTGAGTGGAATATTAAGTTTGCTGAGTATGAAAGGAAATACAAGGAAGAAGCCGCCGAACTAAAATCTATAATCAATGGTGAATTGCCTGCTGGATGGGAGGAAGCACTTCCGGTTAGTAATATTTGAACTTGTAGACTGTTTGTTCATCATCTTTGTCTGGAGATAACTTTTAAGATAATGTAATGTGCAAGATTTTGATTATGACTCTGATGTTAATGAGTATCACAGTTTGATATCCTGTTATTTAATTTCCTTTTCACATATCTGCATTCAAAAGTAGCAATAAAAACTGATTTCCAGTGAGTTGTGTCTGGAATATAAATCAGTTTCTTTTCAATTTGATATCAGACATACACTCCAGAGAGCCCAGCTGATGCCACCAGAAATCTGTCTCAGCAAAACCTCAATGCCCTTGCAAAGGTTCTTCCGGGTCTGCTGGGGGGTAGTGCAGATCTTGCTTCTTCCAACATGACCTTGCTAAAAACGTTTGGGGACTTCCAAAAGGATACTCCAGCAGAACGTAACGTTAGATTTGGTGTTAGAGAGCATGGAATGGGAGCAATCTGCAACGGCATTGCTCTTCACAGCCCTGGACTGATACCATACTGTGCCACTTTCTTTGTTTTCACTGATTACATGAGAGGTGCCATAAGGCTTTCTGCGCTATCTGAGGCCGGGGTGGTTTATGTCATGACTCATGATTCAATAGGACTTGGAGAGGATGGTCCAACCCACCAACCTATAGAGCACCTGGCAAGTTTCCGGGCAATGCCGAACATTTTGATGCTTCGTCCGGCCGATGGTAATGAAACAGCTGGCGCGTACAAAGTTGCAGTGCTCAACAGGAAGAGACCCTCCATCCTTGCCCTTTCCCGGCAGAAACTGCCCAATCTTCCCGGATCGTCCATCGAAGGCGTCGAAAAGGGTGGTTACACCATTTCAGACAACTCCAGTGGCAACAAGCCTGATGTGATTTTGATTGGAACTGGTTCTGAGTTGGAAATTGCTGCTAAAGCTGGTGAGGAGTTGAGGAAGGAAGGGAAGAGTGTTAGAGTTGTTTCCCTTGTTTCTTGGGAACTTTTTGATGAGCAGTCAGAAGAATACAAGGAGAGTGTTTTGCCTGGTGCTGTGTCAGCCAGAGTTAGCATCGAGGCAGGATCAACATTTGGGTGGGAGAAAATCGTTGGACCTAAGGGAAAAGCCATTGGTATTGATCGTTTTGGAGCTAGTGCTCCAGCAGGAAAAATATACAAAGAATTCGGTATTACAAAAGAAGCTGTTATTGCTGCAGCAAAAGAGCTTATCTAGAGGGGTTTAGTTTCTTTCTTTTCATGTAAAACTTTTCATTTTTCTCTTTTGCTTTTATTTGCGAGAGCTTGTTTTGGCATGAGACGTTGTTTCCACTCACTCACTGTTTTTACTGGATTTCTCCTGATAAATTTGCCATTTATAAAAGCAATGAGAGGTTCCTACTTAATAAGCTGGAAGGGAAATTGTTGTAAACTATATGTACTAAATGAATAAGTTTTTTTTTATATATTTATATAAATTACTCATATTGGAATGTTCATGAATTTAGCGATAGATATTCAACTATAAATGAATAGTATCATCAGTCTGCAACTATAACTAGATTTTGCTGAACATAAACAACCTCCTTTTAACCAATTTTACAGTAGTCCAAAAAGCTGTTACGTAATGTTATTTTTCAAAGATTAGTCTCGTTGTTTAACTTTTTTCCTGTTGTTGGATGTCCTGATGTTTAACTATTAATCTAAATATTAGATTAATGTTCACTTTTATTTAACTTTTGGGGTTTTATTTTCGTTCAACTTTCTTAATCTGTATTTACAATATAATCAATGACTCTGTTTTGCTGGCTGTTGAAATTCAAAGCTTATATCCTATTTTCAGTTAAAGATGTTCTATACACAATCACTATTGTTACTTGGTTGATGATGACCCATGTATAAAAACAACACATTCACTATCCAATTTTATAACATTGGTGGATCTTTTACAATTATGTAGGATTCACTGTGGAAGTTATATTGTGTTAACATAATTTTGAAGTGTTGAAGAGTTGTATATCTATGTTGAAGAGTTCATGACCCATGTACAAAAACAACACATTCACTATCCAATTTTTCAACATTGATGGATATTTTACAATATGTAGATTCACCATCAAGGTTATAATGTGTTAACATAATTTTTAAGTGTCGAATAAATGATATCTATGCAAGTTATAATTAGTAAATACTTGAACCCATATTTATTTATGTAAAAAGTTTTTTCACTTCTAGATTTTGCGACTATTTTAGCTTTGTGTGCATCAAATATATAAAAACTGTTGCAGGGTGCATCAATTCTTTCATGACAAAGGTCATGAGGGTCAAGTCACATTCAAATCGTAGTGTTTGGAATGCTAAGAGTTACACCCTAACTAAAGGTCATAGCTTTTGGCCTAGCGGTGATGTGATCCTAATAAATCCAAAAGAGTAATAGATAAAAGAAGGTTGTAGCTTCATTAGAAGAGGTGCATGAAGTGAGTGCCGCCTAACACGCGTCTTAGACCACCTAGCAGGGGAGCGCCCAACAACCATTAATTGCGCTCATCCCAGAAGAGGAACAACCAATAATATTTGAGAGATTTTAGCAATAGAAAAGTCTAGTCCAAGTCTTATATAAAGAGACAAAGGGGAAGTAGAAAAGACAAGTTCGCAACTTTGGAATTTTGGAACCCTTTAGGGGGACCTAATTTCATTCTCTCTCTCCACCCTCTCTTCTTCTATTTTTATGTTACTTTTCTATTCCATGGAGGACTAAGTTTTAAGGGTTAGTTTCATTGTAATTTCTTAATTAGATTCTAAGGTTAGATGAATAAATTTGTTTGTTCTTTTGATTCTTGTTGTGATTTATTTTCATCTATGTCTTTTGGTTCATAATCTAGTAAAAGTAATAGTTTTTATATTGTAACAAGTTAGCACAGTGTTAAATCTACATAAAATAATAATCATATGAGTCAAAGGGTTTTTAAAATTTTAAGTGAGAAGTTACTTTAGTTAAATTTAGAAACTTTCATACGATTGAATGAAGTTTGCTAATAATTAAGAAGTTACTTTGATTAAAGGTGAAAACTTTAATTATAATTAATCAAGAAGTTACTTTCGTTAATTAAGTTTTTATTAGATATAAGAGGGAAAAGAATAAACATGATTAGGTATAGTAATATTTAGGCTTAGTTAGTCGGATGTTACTCACTTTCGTTCGGATGTTGCACTCCGGTCCCATTTTTAAAAAAAAGTTTCAATTGCGTCCCAACTTTAGAAAAAGTGCCTCAATTAGGTTTTTAGAAAAAAATTATTAACGCCGCCGTTAACAGTGTGCCATGTGTCAGTATCTGGATTTTTGAATTTTTTTGAATTTTTTTTTGAATTTAAATTTTTTTTTTTGAATTTTTTTTGTCATGTGTTAGGTTCTAGTGTGACACGTGACACTATTAGTGTCACATAACAGTGTCACATGGCAAGGTACTGCCACGTGTTAGTCTCACTACCAAGGGTCATTGTCTTGATTTTAATTTAGTGTCCACATATGTCTATTTGTTTCAATTTAGTCCCCACATATATCGTTTTGATTTAATTTAGTCCCATTTTTTTTCAAAATAGAGAAATATTGTCTCTCTTAATACGAAATTTATTATTTACATAAATGTTATATTCATATTTGTTATTAAAAATGACTTACAAAATTAAGTATTGATATTTATATTAAAATTTAGTTGCAAAAGTCATCAATAACAAAACATGGGTTACCAGTTAACAAAATATAATATGTTATAACGTCATTTTCAAAATAGAGTAATATTGTCTCTTTCTTAAATTTGAAATTTGAGACAACACTTATTATTTATATATATTTTTTTTTCAAAATAGTGCAATATTGTCTCTCTTAAATTTGAGAGCAAACTTATTACTTGTATAAATGTTATACTCATAAGAGAGAGTTAATATTTCTCTATTTTGAAAAAACATATTGAGACTAAATTGAAACAAATAAACATATGTGAGTAGTAAATTGAAATCAAGACAATAACACTCGACAGTTACACTAACACGTGTCACTAACTTGCCACGTGGCACTGACAATGCCACGTGTCACACCAGGGACTTCCCATGTGACAAATTAAAAAATTCAAAAGATAAAATAAATAAAATAAATAAAAAAATCCAGAGACTGGCATGTGGCACGCTGTTAACGGGGTTAATAATTTTTTTCTGAAAGAGACTTAATTGAGACACTTTTTCAAAAGTTGGGACGTAATTGAAACATTTTTAAAAGCGTGGACCAAACTGAAACATCCGAACGAAAGTGAGTACCATCCGACTAATTAAACCTAATATGTAATTGAGAAGTTACTTTGGTTAAATTTACTATGATTAATCTATAAAGTTCTTGCTTTTGATTGAGAAGTTACTTTCATTAAAAGTGAGGATGCCAACAAATTAATTGAGAAGTTACATTGATTAATTTGAAATCTTTGACAAGAAATCAATAACAATAATAAATAGTGAAATCAACATGTTTTATTTCTTATTGTCTTTATCTATTTTCAATCCTATTTATTTCTTTCATGTATTATTTTGTTTATCTTAATCCTCTTATATTGTTATTATTTGACTAGCTCTTTTGTATAGTTTTTATAAGAACTAATTTGTTAGAGAATCAATTCTATGTTCGTTGGGAGACGACTTAGGGTTGACTTTACCATTTCTATTTTGTTGACTACTCTCTTAACAATATTGAAATTGTTATAGATAAGTAGTATTAATTTGATCGCATCAACGACAATATTATCAGATATCTTCTGCATATATTGTTTGCTTATAATCGAGTAGTTCATAAAACTACTAATCTTTCTGCTTTTGAGGTTGCATATGATTTTAACATTATCACTCTTCTAGACTTACTTCCACTTCCAAATACAAATTCTTTATTACATAAAAAAGAAGTATCTAGATACGAGTTTGTTAAGAAGGATCATGTGAAGGTTAAACACCATATTGGAAAACAAACTCAAAAATATATTAATTATGACAAAAAATGGAGAAATGGACTAAACTTTTAGGAAATAGATTGAGTTGGCTCTATTTGAGAAAGGAAAAGTTTGTTTCTCAAAGGCAGTCAAAATTCAATTCAAGATAAGATGGTTCATTCCAAGTTCTTAAAATGATAAATGATAATGCATATCAATTAGATCATGCTTTAGAATATATTGTTCATTGTTGTACTGTTAATAATTATTATTTATCTCCTTTTGCGGAGGTTGTTGAATTTGAGGATGATTTAAGTTCAAGGACAAATCTTTGTAAAGGGAAAAGAAGGTTTGATGGAGGACCATTCACGAAGGAATATATTAGGTCTAAGAAAATTAAAGAAGAGGAAGCTATAATGAAAAAGGTTTTATTTATTTGGAGTGTAGAATATTAAAAAAAATATTTTTAGCTTTGTAAATAATTGTATTAGAGTTAAAATATTTGAAATTTGTAACTATCTTTTAGTAGACTTGTAAATAATTTTGGATTTGAAAATTGGACCAACCATGGATCTCAAATTGGGCTAACAATGGGCCTCAAATTGGGTCAACCATAGTCAACCAAAGCTACTTGCGTTGAGGCCAATAAGGAGCCTCATGTAGAAGAACATGGAGTGAAAGAGACCTTGGAGGAGGAGGAGAAGGTTCTTACATTGGAAGTCTAGCATGCAAATTATATTAGAAACTTCCCTTATAAGTTGTATAAGGAGTAGAATATCTTACAAGCTACACGTACATTATATTTAGGTGTAGCATTTGAATTTAAGTTTCATTTATACTAGAATAGTGAAAAGCTATCCACTTACAAAAAGTTTTCTAATAATCCTTGTAGTCAATTTTATATTCTATTATAATTAATGTTACTCTTACAAATTTTTCTCTCAATCAAAAGTTACTAAAGGAGAACACTATTCCTTAAACTTCTTCCTTGAAAAACCTTTCTTGAGAATAAGATGTTTAGGTTTTTTTAAAAGCTTGGAAAACGAAGACACTTTTTCAACATCTCTTCAAATTTTGTTGCATCCAATCTTCCAAACAAGAATCTTCATCGTTTATATTTGTTTTTATACGTATAAATACAAGTGTTAAGAAATTATAGTATAACAACAATTAAAAAAAAGAAAAAACATGACTACAATTATTGGACTAAATACCATCGTAAGTATTATAGTACAACAACAATTAAAAAAGAGATATAATTACAATTGTTGCATAAAATATCATCATAAGGCACTTTCAATGACCATTTTTACATCTATTATCATTTAAAAGTAGTTTCAAAGCAAAAGAAAAGAAATATGTGAATAAAGAAAATCAATGACAATTATAATAAAACCTTTTGTTACAAATCAATGAGATAATTGTAACGTTCTATTTAAATAATAACATAATTAAATGAAACATCACACAATATAATAAAAGAGGATTGTTATAGAATGGAAATGTCACTCCTTACAGTTATTCAAAATACTTGGAACAGAAGACTGACGCACACCATGATGCCATTAGCAAAACAAAATAAGAGTTCAACAATATTCAAAATAAATGCTCAAAGAGCAAGGTAATACATGGGCCACAACCCTAAAAGAGAAACTCGATGAAGCAGGATCCAACCCAAGATAAGTTATGCAACGGAATTTCCATCACCCTGATGACCACAAGTAGTTCCCACATATGCTCACATCAATAAATTGATGATCATCGCAAAAAGAGAAAATCACGCATAGAACACACAAGCAAACAAAAGGGTAAGCTAAAGTAAAAAGGTTTTTATCATGCAATTGAACATACAATTTAAAAGTCCTGAGTACATAAATCAACCAAGCATGTAATGACCGACAAGCAAGACATTAAGACTCAATTATCCGGATACATATAATCAGTCAGATTCACTAGATGCTTGCACTTGTGGTGGTCTCTATTGCTCTGTAGAGCCATTGCCAATGGGTTTCACCTTACCACACACAAGGTTAACCTTCAAACGTCTATGGCCATTATCCTGCCAAAGACTAGGGCCTCCTGCTACTCTCACCACTTGAGTCAGTACGCTCTACGTGAGACTAAGTGACTCTTTAGAGTGCCAGGATGCAATCCTTACTTGAATCCTTACTAAATTATATAATGAGGCACCACCACGAAACCTCCGTGGAATTACGTTCTGACCATGAGGCACCACCATGAGCTCTCACTAACAGGGGTCATGGAATTACGTCCTGACCATGAGGCACCACCACGAAACCTTCGTGGAATTACGTCCTGACCATGATGCACCACCATGGGATCTCACCTAGAGATTCATGGAATTACGTCCCAAACCATACCAAAAGCATGTTTCACCAACCAATCATAAAGTTATCATGCATACCAAGTCTCATATAATTATTCAACCAAACCACCAATCAATTCATACTTTCCACTTCATATCCAACATGGCAACATCTCTTCCTTATTTAAATCTCATGCAATGTACATGGCATCATACATCAGGCTTTTGTGGTAAAACACTTTATCAAACGAGAAAGCAACCATATCAAAGAACCAAACAAAACTAGAGCACAAACCTGCCCTAGTCTCGCTCAGGCTAGAAGACCTCGCTCAAGCGAGAGAGGTTCTCTCGCTCAGGCGAGAGCTCGAACAGGGGAACAATGGCTTCTACGATTTCTCGCTTAGGCGAGACCTCCTTGCCTGAGCGAGATTACCCCTCGCTCAAAACGAAGGCTCGTCGCTTGAGCGACAGCTCGAGCAGAAAACCTGAGCGAGTTGCTGTTAATCTCGCTTAGGCGAGGCACACTTGCTTGGGCGAGAAAACCAGTACCCACCATTGTTCTCGCGTGCAACAGTCAAGCATTTGCAAACCACAACACATTTATCCATAATCCAAACAATCACAACAACACCCAAGCATATCAAACACAAAATAAAGCTAAAACAAGCAGATATGAAGAAGATATGAAAACTCTAGCTTCCCTTACATGGAAAAAGGCTAACAAAAGACTCGTACACTCAAACAGTTGAGCACAGTAGCTCTAGGAGCATATTAGTGAGCTGGAAAATAGCGGAACAAATTCAAAACGGGTTACCAAGGTGAACCCTAGTTAGAATCATGACAACAGAGCTAGAAATAAAGAAGGTACGGTGGAGAAGTAACTTACGTAGAAGAGAAAATGAGTTTAAGCGAACTTGACAAGGGGTAAAGACCAAACCCTAGTAGAGCTTGCGGCTGTAGTTTGCTAAGAGGGGAAAAGGAGCTGATTTGTTTATGGAAAACAGGAGAATGAGAGAGTTAGACTGCTTTAGGGATTTTGGACACCTTATGGGCCAGCCTTAGACCCAACAGTTTGGGGTAGGCCCTTAAACATTTAGGGCAAAAAAATAAGTGGATCTTACAATAACAATTATTTTTCTTATATTCGTCATCGTTTTCCTCCATATAAATATCTTATTTTTTGTTTTCAAGCTACTTTTAACAGCACAATGAAACAAATTACAACAATCATTAAAAAAAACAAAACATCACCATACATAACAAAAGAGTAGAATCTCAAATCTTCATTATTTCTTCGTACTTCATTGAATTAATATCATTATAAACTTGTTTCAAACATGGTTTAAAAACTTTTTTTTCTAGTGCTGAAGTAATAAAGATCACTCCCACTTTAACTACAAGAAATTGAAGACAAAATTTATGCATGAAGATAAACATGCCTTTTGGAACAAAAACTAAAAGAAAAAGGCTCAGTTCAGAAATCATGTGGTCCAGAACAAATAATCACTTGGGCCGCTTTATGTAGTCCAGACAATTTCTTCCTGCACCTCCATAATTTCAACCTTCACTTTCATATATTCTTTTTTATTCCACATTGTGTAGTCCAGAATGTAAATCTTTTATTCTGAAATTACTTTTTATTTTATATTCCAAATATATAAATTAGAATAAAAAAAATTATTCTAATTTTGAGTTGTACAATCTAAAATACCTTTTATTCCAGATTTTACAATTTAAAATGAATTTTTTATTTTGTTGAAATGTAAAATCCGAAATAAATGAAAACATTACATTTCAAATTATACAATTTGAAATGAAAAAATTTATGGGGTGCAATTTGAAATTATAAAGGTGCAGGAAGAAATGGCCTGTGTTCCATAATTTTATTATCATCCTTTGTTTTGTTGTCTTAACTCAAGGAAAGAATTTGGAAAAGAAGATCAAACGTTTCGAGATTAATATTTATCATATTTAGGGCAAAATAATGGCTATTTAAAGTTAAATATTGATGTCCTAAAAAAAACGCATGAAAGAAATACAAAACCTACAATTCGAAAAATATTATCTTTCCCCATTGGAAAGAAAAGCACATATAGGAGTATGCATAAATAATGATAAGAAACCATGCTTTATTGCAGTGCATCATGAAGAGATTTTCAGTCACCATTGGTGTACTCGCACATATCTTACAAAAACATAACTTCAAATTCAGTAGTTAATATAATGATAATATTATAGTGAACAATTTAAACTATTTTGCAAGCAAAAACTTTAAATCTTAAGATCAATGTGGTGATATTATCAAACTTTCAGAACTGAACTCATTTAAATTATAAGTTAAAGAAAAGTAGATATTCGTTGTGTGATAATCTTCTTGTGTGTCAGGAATAAAGAAGAATTATTTTCCTAAAAGAATTGGATTAAACCACATGAGTTGATGATGAAAGTTGAGTGAAAGAGAAGAAGCATTTGCTCTGTTTCCTACAGCTATGACATTATTCTTTTCTGTGATTCACGTCAGAAAGTGCTCTTAACTCAATCTAACTTACATTTACATCATACACCTGTATTCAAACTTTCCCTTCTTCACAAACAATTCACACAAATCACTCTTTGTTCTTACAAGTGTGTGTGGCTAGAAGATGCCTTGCTTTAATGGATGAACTGTAAATATCTAATCTAACCCCTTAAGCTATCAAGTGCTAAATTTGTTTATAAAATAAACCCATTCCAAAAGAAATAAAAAAAAATTAAAGAAACATCAAATATGAGGAAAGCTTATTTGAATATTTTTAAAAAAAAGGTTTAAAGAT
>Ga0209589_1012618_pt1 | contig 11399 bp, 3 predicted proteins | sample CowpeawhiteBW_FD_187525 | JGI IMG/M metagenome (GOLD analysis project Ga0209589, IMG submission 187525) | Root nodule microbial communities of legume samples collected from California USA - Cow pea white BW (SPAdes) (version 2) | ecosystem: Host-associated > Plants > Roots > Nodule | place: USA...
CTTCACCCAAATACCTAAAAATAATTAAAAACAAAAATTAGGCCAAATAATGTGAAATTAGTCCAAATTCGGAACAGTGGCCCAATAAAGCCCAACAGATGAAAAACACTCTAAAGATGAACAATTAAGCACTAATCAACTGTCTAATGGGTACACAAAGCTAGTGGAATGGAATAAAATAATGACTCATCAGCGGTCTGAACCATGAGTTGCGTCGATTCCTCATACCTCTAAGGATCCGAGAGTTCCCTGTTTTGGTGGAACAAGCAAAGATGGTGGAACAACTGGAGAGGGGTCCAAGTCGGGTCATGAGGGGACATCCTAACAACAGTAGCATCAATGAGAAACGGCAAGAGAAACCCTACACCAGACCTCAACGTGAAGGACAAGGGACAGTGAAGTGTTTTGAGTGCGGGGGAGACCATTTTCGGCGAGTTTGTCCAGAACTTTCGGGAGTAGAGCCGGAAGAGAAGAAGTGTTACAATTGTCACAAGCCAGGTCATTACGTGAAATCTTGCCCTGAACGTGGGGGAGTCTGAAGTGCCACGATAACAATAAGGTAAAGTTTGAATTATTTGTTTTTGGAGTAGTGAAGCATGTTATTCTAGTTTGTGTGATGTATGCTTGAAACTCGTTCATACCTTTAAAACCATGTTGTACTTTTACTCAGAAGACTAGGGATAGTCGAGTAAAAGGAGTTGTTATTCTACCCTTAGGACTTGGAGAGTCGGGTAATATGGAGTTTTGGGTTATTGTAAGACTTTGACCTAAGCTTAGTGACAATGTCCTTGCTGGGTTTTGTTGAGCAGGCAAGGAATGTTGCTTGTGAGGCTTAGGAAAAGTTATGCTCTTACCGGGTTTTGGTGAACAGGTAATGGGTGGGACTCTTGTTGCGTTTTGTTGAATAGACAAGAGTTGTGTTTATGGGGACTCAGGAGAAGCAACACTCTTACCGGGTTTTGTTGAACAGGTAAGTGGTGGGCTCTTGTTGGGTTTTGATGAGCAGGCAAGGGTGGTTGTTGTGATTCTCAGGAAAAGCAACGTCCTTACCGAGTTTTGGTGAGCAGGTAAGGGTGATACTCTTGCTGAGTTTTGGTGAGCAGGCAAGAGTTGTTGCTTGTGGGTCTTAATGGAAACAACACTCTTACCGGGTTTTGGTGAGCAGGTAAGGGTGGTACTCTTACTGGGTTTTGGTGAACAGGTAAGGATTGGGCTCTTGTTGGGTTTTGTTGAACAGACAAGAGTCGTGTTTTTTAGGCTTAGGAGAAGCAACGCTCCTACCGGGTTTTGGTGAACAAGTAAGGGGTGAGGCTCTTGCCGGGTTTTGATGAGCAGGCAAGGGTTGTTGCTAATGGATCTTAATGGAAACAACGCTCTTGCCGGGTTTTGGTGAGCAGGTAAGGGTGGTACTCTTACTGGGTTTTGGTGAACAGGTAAGGGTTGGACTCTTGTTGGATTTTGTTGAACAGACAAGAGTCGTGTTGGTGAGGCTCAAGGAAATTAACCCTCTTACCGGGTTTCGGTGAGCAAGTAAGGGGTGGACTCTTGCTGGGTTTTGGTGAGCAGGCAAGGGTTGTTGTTTGTGAGTCTCAAGCTAGGCAACGCTCTTACCGGGTTTTGGTGAGCAGGTAAGGGTGATACTCTTGCTGGGTTTTAATGAGCAGACAAGAGTTGTTGCTTACTAGTCTTAGTAAAGGCAGCGCTCTTATCGGGTTTTGTTTGAGCCTAAGAAGTGAAGTCGAAACTCAAAATCAACGCGTTTGACGGAGGGAATTTCAAGGATAAGTTCTTGAGGGCAAACACTACAAGTTTGGTAAGAGGAATTGAATTTAAAAGTTAGAACAAGGAGAGGTGTCAGCACAGGTGTGTGCCGTAGAGTGGAAGAGATAAATTGATACTACAACTTAATATAGGGCTAAGGTTTGAAGGAAAAAGTCGGGAAATATATGAAGTGAAGGCTAAAGTAAAAAGGTAGGGTCTAGGAAGGGAGAATTTCAAGATAAAGGACGTTGAGGCAGTTCTATCTGCACTTTTGCTGAGTGAGCTCAATTTTTGAGGACGAAAATTTTATAAGGTGGGGGGAATGTAAGACCCGTGAAATTTAATTAATTAAATAAATAATTAATTAATAAATGCGGGTAGTGGAAGCCTTTATGGTATTTAATGTTAAGGTTTATGATGTGGAAAAGTACTAGCTCAAATGGTGGAGAGTACTTAATTGTATGGAAGGATTGGGTTCAAGTCCTATGTATGCCATTATATACTATTTATTTTGTTATTATTTTTAATAATACACTTGATTATAATGAGTGATAATTTAATCCTATATTTATAGGAATTATCATGAAAAATGAATTGGTTAAATGGTTGAACATTTGAGTTGGTTTTGGCATGGTGAAGGGTTCAAACCTTGGTGAATCCACACTAAACTTTCTTTTTGCCAAAATTTCTTTTGGCATGAATGTGAAAGGGCAAGGAAATCCTAGAAGCCAAGAGGGGCTGGAAAACTCATGAAGTAATGGCTTTTGAAAGGCAATTACACCTCTTAATGATGGAAATTCGTTTTCCAACATTAACCACCATTATGCCATGTTTAAAGAGACCATTTAGGGAAAGTGAGAAAGTTTCCTTGACTAGTTTTTGTGAGGGCTATGAGGTGTGGATTAATAGAGCATACATTTTACTAATTTAGAGAAAGGGAAGGTTGCTACGTGTGGTTGAGTGGAGGCAAGGGAGAAAATCATTGTGGAACCAAGGAAAACGCGAATAATCAATGTCAAAGCGAGGAATCCAGGTTAGGGGTGCTGAACTCGTAACTTATTTGTAATTGGTTAATAATTGATGTATGAAATGAGTGTACATTGTTTCTGGTTGCCAAATATCTTAAATTTTGGATTTCTGGAAAATTCCAGAAATAGCCTGGCGGCTTTGAATGAGCCACCAAGCGGCACATACAATTTTGCTTGTTTTCTGGGTTCCAGATGAGGAACTGCCTGGCGGTACAAGCCTGACCGCCCGGCGACACATGTGCGCCAACCCAGTTTATGGGTTTTTGATGAACTGCTTGGTGGGTAATCATCACCGCTAGACGACACGAGTCAATTTGACTCGATTTTAGTGTTTTGGGGTTTCTTGGTTGATTCTGTTTGGGGGAAAAGATAGTGCCAACTATTTGGAAATTATTAGAAGCCTGAATTCGCTAAAGTATATAAAATTGAAGGTTCGCAAGTGTTGAGAAAGTTTCTGGGTTCCTGGAACAGCAGGAACCGCCTGGCGGCACCCAATTGGCCGTTAGGCGCCATACCAGAGGTACGTGGTGTTCTGTTCACAAAAAACACTGTTTTTCGTACTTTTCGCGCAACAGGAACCACCAGGCGGTAGTTTAGTCCCGCCAGGTGCCACCATCCTCATTTTTAGGCACTAGGCGCCACCATTTTTCTAGTTTATGTAGTTTTCGTAAAACTGCATTTACCGGTTCGTTAACCGTTCGATTTAGGTGAAATTTTGACATGTAGTCCACAACATGTAGTTCTTCAATTTGAACAGTGGAGATTTGATTTAGAGGTCAGAAAATAGAGATATACGTTCCTCAATATTACTGATTTTGGAGTATTTAAAATACATGAATAAGCTCTTGATAATTTCAAGTAACTTCTAATGAAGCATGATTTGGTTATGTGGTAAGTCTCTATCAATTTGAATGTCCCTTTGGGTTTGTCACATGTGGAGAATTGGTTATTGGTGAATGCATGTGTGTCAATATTAATTTGTATTGGTGCCTAGGATTATGTGCTTAAATTGTTAGAATGATGTTGCTTATACTTGTTTGAGCATGCGTTATTCATAAGTTAGAATTAAATGCTAGCATGGGTTTACAGGGGGAGAATATATATGAAATGTAAATGGATTGATTTTACTTTGTTCTGGGTGCTTAAAAACCAATATTGCGCAAGTACTGGTGTAGCGTCTAGCGGTGGTGTTTGACTGCCAAGCGATGGCTACAAAACCAGTAGAGAATTGAAGCGTGTTGTGCCTGGCGATAAGGGTTGTCCCGCCAGGCGATGCTTGTGGAAACAGTAGCATCAGAGGCGCTTGGCGCCTGGCAGCACGTGTCCCCCGCTAGGCGGTCTGGAAGCCTTTTTGCGCCTGGCGACTCGTGTGTAGTGCTAGGAGATTTTTGATGAAGTAGACATCATGTTTTGCTTGCTGGAGTATTCCTGGAGTTGTGGTCTACGAGGCTTTGGGCGATATCTCAAGGGTCAAATGCTGGAGTATTCCTGGAGTTGTGGCTTAGGATGGAGGGTAATACGAGCATTCTTTGAGTTGTGGCTTGGAATAGCGAGTGTTCTCGCATGTGTTCTACGAGTGGTGGCTTGTAGGTTGGCAGCAACGATATCTTGAGACTATCAATCAAAGATGTAAAACACGGATTACATGTTGGTGTCCATGTGAGATGAGACCAAAGGATAGAGTTCCTTGGATTGTGTGTGTTTTGTTATATAAATTGATGCATATGTTTTATTCTATTAGCTCACCCTATCTGCTTCTGTTTGGCGATAATTGTGTATGCGGTACACGGGAGCAATCGATGTTGCAAGTGGATCTGGTGAGGCATAGAGCCGGAGTGGGGCTAGTTGGAAGAGGACTTTCTCAGAGCTTTATATTTTATGAGTTTTTAAAGAAATTGTAATATTTCATATTACTACTCGTAGACATTATAATTGAGTTTTAAATTTTATGGATTTGAGTTAACTTCGGATGTAATAAAATTTTTATATTTCCCATGTTTTCGAAAATGGAGCTTAATAAATGAGCATTTAATATTATTATCTTATTTGATTAAGTAAATTCATAATATCCGGACGGGATGTTATAACTTCTATGTACATGTGGCATAAAAAATAAATATATAAAAAAAGTAAATTAACGATGTCAAATGATTAAAAATCTAAGTTTTTGGACACTTGTCAACCAAACAACCATGGGTGAAAATAAATATCATAGTATCTTCTATAAATAGTAGACTTTGTGAAAATACAAAGGATAATACACGTGCAAAAATGGAAAGTAGATTCTCTAAACATATAAAAGATATATTAAATATGTAAAGTTGACTCGCTAAAAATACAAATCAGTGTAAAAATAAATTGGTCGAAATGTATTGCTAGACTTATCTAATTAAAAAGGATATAATGAAAAACAAAAAGAAAATAATATAAAAGATTAATACTTTAAATGTAATTTATTCTTTAATTCTTTAATAATTTATTAAATAACCAAGTAATTAGAAATTATAAAAACATAAAATAAAGAATAAAAAAATAATATAGAAATATATTTGTAAATTTAAAATTAACATAAATGGATAAAAGAGTAAAATAAATTTTATTCAATGTGGCCACAAAATAAACTTGAATAGAAAAAAGTAAATTAACAATTTCAAATTATTAAAAACCCAACTTTTTGGACAATTGTAAACAAAATAAACATGCTTAGAAAAAAATAGTATATTCTTTTCTTACATTATAAAGGATTAAGAATAAAAAAATAGTATAAAATTATATTTATATTTTTAATTTAACATAAATGAATAAATAGGTAAAATAACATCTATGCATGTGTAACAACAAAATAAATATAAATAAAAAAAGAAAATTAACGATTTTAAAATGACTAAACAACCAAATTTTTGGACACTTGTATCCGGTAATTAAAAATCATAAAAGGGTAAGATTAAAAATGAAAAAGAAAATAACATAAAAAATTAATAACTTTAAATATATTTTTTCTTTAATAATTTACTAAATAACCAAGTAATTAAAAATTATAAAAACATAAAATTAAGAATAAAAAAATAGTTTAGAAATATATTTATATTTTTTAGAAAAATTGAATTTAACATTAAAACAAGTGGATAAAAGAGTAAAATAACTAATACACAAATGTACGCAAATGTGGTAGTTAAATAAATATAAATAAAAAAAGTAAATTAACAATGCCAAATGACTAAATTAAAATAAATGGACACTTGTCAGAGGTGTTAATTCGGCCAATGGCTTATGGGCCAACCTTATCTCACCCTTCATTAAGTTCACTTGACCAAAATTTTGAAAAATTCGACCTAACCAAAATTTTGTCAAATTCAGTTGAGTTTGCATTAGTTAAAATTTGGCCGAATTTAGCCAAGTTGGCCCAACTTAAGTCGAAGGTCATCTCATGTCGACTCATTTTGAAGTTTTAGACAAGTCAACTTGGACTAAAGGTTGAGATGGGCTTGCCTGAGCTAAAGGTTAATCTTGGGAGATTTGGCTGAAGGTTGAGATAGACCGACCTATACCGAAAGTTTAATAATATAGTCAAAAATAATAATATATTTTTCATGGTTAAAAAGAAAGTCCACAGAGTGACCTTGTCCTACAAGGCTTCTATGGGTTTTTTTGACCTTGTGGGATTTTTTAATAGTTGCTATTTTGGTCTTATGGGCTTTTTTGGTCCCACTCTATGTGGATCAGGGTCAAGTCTTGTAGATTGGCTCAAGTTGACAACTCTACTTGTCAATAAAATATAGGTAAAAAAATAAATTTCTTAATATCTTATTTTCTTATATTATAATAGATAATAAATATGCACATGTGACAACAAAATAAATATAAATAATAAAGAAAATAAATTAACAATGTCAAATGAAAAAAAATTAACTTTTGGGACACTTGTAAAAAAATTAAACATAAGTAAAAAAGTAAATTTCTTAATTTCTTCTTTTCTTATATTATAATAGATGAGAATTATATATATATATATATATATATATATATATATATATATATATATTCAAATAACATTATACTAGTGAAAACATAGGTTTTGTTATTTTTTTATGATAATAAAAAGTAGCAAAATTATTATTATTATTATTATTATTATTATTATTATTGTAAGTGTTTTTATAATCTAAAAAAAAGTTTAAAAAATTACATTGAAAAAACAAATGGATAAATTTAAAGAACCAATTACTTAAAAGGTGATAATGTTGTCATTGACGTGATCAAATTAATACTACTAAACTATAACAACGTCACTAAGATAGTAGTCAACAAAATAGAAAGGGTAAAGTAACCCAAAGTTATCTCCCAACGAAGACAAAATTGTTTTTTTAACAAATTAGTTCTTATAAAAACTATACAAAAGAGTTAGTCAAATAAAATAAAAAATGTAAGAGGATTAGGATAAACAAAGAAAGAAATAAAATTTAAAAGATAAAAAGAAATAAAAACTATAGTAAAGAAAATAAATTGATTCCAATGCTTTTTTAAAATAGATCAATCATTGGTTATCTAAAGATTATTCCTCAATTATTTATTGTTGTAGATTTGCAAATTATCAATGTAAAGTCTCAATTAATTTGTTGGCGTTCTAACTTTTAACTAAAGTACAGTCTCAATTAAAAGTGAGAACTTTTAGATTATCCACAGTAAATTCAACCAAAGTACAGTCTCAACCAAATTTTACTATGTCTAATCATGTCTATTCTTTTATCTCCTCACCAAATAAAAAACTTAATTAATCAAAGTAAAGTCTCAATTAATTTTAGTTAGATTAAATACCTTCAATCAAAGTAAAGTCTCAATTATTGGTAAAAACTTATTTAATCACATGAAAATTTCTAAATAAAATCAAAATAAAGTCTCAATTAAATTTAAAAACCATTAAACTCATGTGATTAGTATGCATACAGATTTAAACGGTTCGTTAATTAGCTAACATGTAAAAATCATTACTTTTTACGTGATTCAGAGACAAAAGACATAGATGAATGAAAACCACAACAATAATAAAAAGAACAAAGAAATTCTTTAATTCTAACCTCAGAATAATATATATATATATATATATATATATATATATATATATATATATATATATATATATATATATATATCGCATGTTATAGTCCCACATCGCTTAGAAGTCAAGGCTTAATGTGGTTTAAATAACTCCTCATTCCACCCTTTGAGGCATCTTTTAAGGACAACACCGTGCGGTCGGAACATTGGCGCCGTCTGAGAGAATGACAACTCCGGGCTTGGTTTGGTACATTCAATAGTCCCACATCGCTTAGGATTCAAGGTCAAGCACAATTTAAATACTCTTTCCTTCCTCCACCCTCCGAGACGACTTTTAAGGACAAAACTGTTACGGAGCACATGCTCCAAAGCGGACAATACCTCAGATGAGGGGTGATTGACCCTAATGATATCACACGACGAACTTGGGATCAGAACATTTGGCGCCCACTGTAAGGCCCAGATAAAACATTTTCCTACCTCCACAATTTATATTATCTCTTCGTGAGACCATCACAATCCAAAATCACCTTACACATACTACCATGAGCATTTATGGTAAAAATTTTGCAATTTCCTTAACAAAAATGTTATCGTGACTAGGGATGTAAAAAAAATTCGTACCCACGGGTATTCGCGGATAAAACTCGCAACGGGTAAGAAATGGATACCCGCGGGTAACTAGTACATGTATTTTTTGTACCCGTATGTTAACAGAGCAGGTATGTGTATCATAATATTTGTACCCGTGGATACTCGTACCCGCTATACTCTAATTTAAATTAAATAAAATAAAAAAAAATGATTAAAACATTAACACATTGATTTTAAATGGGTTATTTTTTATCAATTGGTTTTAAAAAATCTCAATTTCTTTATAAATTGTTATTCAATACTATTTAAATGGATTATTGCACTTTGTTTGAAATTTATGAATGTTATGCATGTTAGCTCAAGCAAGCTTGGTGCAAAGATTTGATAAAGTAAAGTGCATGAGATCACATGTGGTTGATGAAGATTGATGAAGATTCGTTCAATGATCATGTTTCTATAGTGTTAAATCTAGAATAATGTGTTGAATATGAAGTTTACATGTACTATATTCGTAGGTTATATGACATAGGTTAGATGTCTTGTTAGTCTTAATGCATCCTTTTTAATATATTAAAATGGGTTTTAACAGGTTAAAAAACTTGTTATATATAGTTTCTGGTATGAATGTATTCAATCAGTTGAATTATTTTACAATCGATTGATTTCACTTAAGTCAAGTGAAATCAATAAATTGTATGAAAAATTAAACTGATTTATTTCTCCTATGACTATACTATATAAGCTGTATTTTCGAGAGTAAAGATACGATTTTGAGTTTTTGAGTGTGAAAACCTGTCATTCATCACTAAAAAACTCTTTCTCTCTCTGAATCACACAACTGCAAGGTAAAGATTGAAGATCTTGGTTGGTCTTGGAGGCAGTTTTGCTTGGTGGAAGCTTGAAGAACTCGTGTATGTTTGGCTAAGGAGAGCCACCTCTCGATTTAGTAGTTATTGTGCCTCTGGTTGTGTCCCTAGTGTGATTCCAAGTCTGTAAATATGAGTGTTATAAGGTTGTGGTTGAGATTTTTGTGGGAGTAAAAAATCTTGGTGTTTTCTATTGTTCAAAAGTGTAATCTTGGTTTGTGATTTGTATGGTTGAAAAGTGGAATCTTGAAGAACTCATGTATGGTTGGCTAGGGAGAGCCATCACTAGGTTCAATAGTTCTTGTGCCTCTAGTTGTGTCCCTGGTTTGATTCCAGGTCTATAAATGAGAGTCTTACAAGGTTGTGGTTGAGATTTTTGTGTGAGTAAAAAATCTTGGTGTTTTCTATTGTTCAAAAGTGTAATCTTGATTTGTGATTTGTAAAACTTTTGATAATTGTGGAAACCAGACTTAGGTTGTCTTAGTAAACTGGATGTAGCTCTATGATTGAGTGAACCAATATAAAAATTATTGTCCAATTCTCTTTCCTTCATCTCACTCACTTTAAAATTTCAAGAAAACCAAGTAAATCATTCTTTGTTGTGCTTAAATGCGTTTTTGTGTAATTTGATAGTGTAACATTGTTAGATATACTGTCTAGAATGAATCTTGTGTGAGAGAGTATATTGTTTGAGTGAAATTCATTAAATCTACATTCTACATAATTTCGCTGAATTTTAGCCGATTGTTTTGAGATTTTAATCAACTAATTTATAGGTGTATGAACAAATTAATCTGTTGTTTTTATTTTCTTATCAATCCACGTGCTTCATTAACATGCCATTCATTATCCATATCCGATACTTGAAGATACTTTACTAATACTTATCAATGAAGAATCTAGTTTATAAAACTGTAATACTTTTATGATGATAATAATTTATAATTTTTTATGTTGACAACTTTAATACATATGATTTTCATTTGGATTTACATAATAACAATCATATATTTATGATGTTTTTAAGAATTATTGTACACTTTTCAATATATGTATATATATATATATATTTATATCAAGTGTCATATCTTATTATTTTTAGAATGAATGTATTGACATATCAGATACGTGTCATTTTCAATACACGTATCGTATTTGTGCATCAAAGCAAGAAAAATGAATTCGCCTAGGTCCACCATATTGTTCAACAACATTCATATTTAGGGCCCACTGTATCAAGACCAAGCAAGGAAGGGAAACTTTGAATTTAAAATACAATGATGAAATAACATGGAGCTTTCGTGATGTTAGTGACGTGCGATGGTATCTGTTGGCTTTCGTCGCAACACATTCGCCATGGTGTACCGTGCAGCTGGAGGTTTCGATGGCCTCCAAATTAACAACCAATCCAAGTTGGTTTTTGCAGCACCACCCGTAAATGTCTTCACTGACTTTACGTGTTGGATTCCAACTCTCTAAGAAACTATTTAGATTGGTGTGGGAGGCCAATATGGGTAACACAATTGTAGAGAACACCACTTTTTCACTTGGTACTAGTGGAAACCTTGTGCGATGGAAAAATTGCCAGGCAAACACTATCAACAAAGATGTTGTGGCCTTTAGGTTGTGATAGAGGACTATCCAAAGATTCCATACAAGAAGAACTTGAAGATGAACCTTTACAATTTAAAGGACCTATGACAAGGACAAGGAGCAAGAGATTGAAAGATCAAAACTATTCAAGGCTCTTGATGCTACAAGCAATCCTGAAATTTAAAGAATATGAAGATCATGGCTTGAAGCACATTTGAAGGATAGTTTTTAGGAAAATTAGTTTATGTTTTTAGACTTTGGGTTTCCTCTTAGAATATAGTTATGTTCTCTATTTTTGGGCTTTCTTTTATAAATTAGTTTATGTTTTTATGTTTTGGGCTTGGGCCTTCTTGTAGGGTTCTCAGGTTTTCTTAAACTTATGTGCCTATATATAGAGGTACAAAAAACAATGTAGACACTTTTAGTCATATATTGAATTTGATTTCATTAAAGAGAGGATTCTCTTTGTTCTTGGCTTAGGCCTCCGGTTCTTATCAAAGAT
>Ga0209589_1012619_pt1 | contig 11399 bp, 6 predicted proteins | sample CowpeawhiteBW_FD_187525 | JGI IMG/M metagenome (GOLD analysis project Ga0209589, IMG submission 187525) | Root nodule microbial communities of legume samples collected from California USA - Cow pea white BW (SPAdes) (version 2) | ecosystem: Host-associated > Plants > Roots > Nodule | place: USA...
AAACAAAAAAAAATATAAAATAAAAAAAAAAATATTTTAATAAATAAAATTAGTGGTTACCGATGTTTTTTTTAAGGATAAATTTGAGGATGAAACAACTTATCTTTAATAGATAAAATTGTAAAGATGTTCTCCATATTTTAAATAAATTTTAATAATTACAGAAAAAAAAAATGTTTAGAAAGGTATTCTCCACATTTTCAAAATTCTATTCATAATTAAATTTTAATCATAGTAGTTTCATTTTAAGTAACAATGAAACATAAAAAAAATTGTAAGAATATTGTATAATATAGTCTCGTACAAAATAAATACAACATGAAATTAATGTTAAAATGTAGTTGTCAAATACAAAGTTTAAGCTAAAAATTTAACTTCTCATATCAATTCAGATTGGCGACTTATAAAAATATTTAAACTAAAAATAATAATAATAATAATAATAATAATAATAATAATAATAATAATAATAATAATGTTAATGATACGATCTTATACAGAAAAAAGTATGATTGTTTCTGAATTTAAATTCTCAAGAGGCACGACATTAATAAATCAGAGAAGAACGTGAAATAAGATAGATATGGAGGACGCCACAATCTAGCATATTGATAAGTCAAGTGAAGATTCGCTACAAAGATGTTAATATTTGATAAGAACCGGAAGCCTAAGCCAAGAACAAAGAGAATTATCTCTATAATGAAATAAAATTCAATATATGACTAAAAATGTCTACATTAGTTTTTGGTACCTCTAACACATAAGTTTAAGAAAACCTGAGAACCCTAAGGACATCCTTTGAGGCCGACTGTTCTAAGAACCCTCCTCCAGCAATTATGATCACACCTAATCAAGATGAAATTAAATAGAAGCAATGTTCAACAATTTTTGATAACACAACTAACCTGATTCACCATCCTAACCATGCATTTAAAAACAATCACTAAGCCATTCTGAGCAAGAGTGAAAACTGGAGGACCATCGACCCACCACTCTAAACAATTCACATACTTTGTTATTCATGCTTCTAAAGATAAACTTTTCAATTAATGAGAACAATACCAACTATATCCAAAAAAAGCAAAAGTGACCATTTATGTCACATTTCTTATTTTATTTATTTGCATAGATCAAGGGGATAAAGGGGTGCCTTTGGTTTAAAATACACTACGTTTAACTTCGGAAGAAGTAGCAGATTGAAGCAATGCATGGTTGGGGGATTGTATGTCATTTGGGGTCATGAATCACAACATAATTCTGGAATGCTCCCAACAAACCAATGCTTTCTTCCTTCATGAAATCTTTCTCTCCTTCACCACATAATAAGAATAGAAGATGCAATACAACTTTTAAAGTCTAAGGCTACACTTAATTTTGTGAAGAAACATTAACAACATACAACGAAAACAAATACTCGCCTGATAGTTTCAAAGTGAAAAACTAAAATCTCGTGTTATTCATATAAGAAAGAAACTACCGTAGTCATGTTTAACAATGCAACCTGGTTTGTTATTAGCCCCAAGTAATCCAGTTAGCTTATCATCCAAGTTCAACACGCGACATCATTGAGAGTCAACATTGAAGTTAGCCCCATACATAACCTTCTTCTATCAATTCTTGGCATTGCTTTCATCTTCCTCGTTGGATGTTTAAAGTTTATCAGACCATGTTCACTATGAAACATACATCCTACAATTCTAGCCACAATTATGTGTTATAAGTGTATTACATTGACAAAAATATGTAATCTCAATAGTAGTTTAGAATCAATGTTCTAACATTACATAATCATTCGTAAGTTATAATTTTTCCAATTGCTAAATTACAAAATTAGATATTGCAAAGGTAAAGATAAATCACATTTACATACCAGTTGGAAACAACGCTAATGATTTAGCACAACTTGCTTTTATAAGTTCTAGATTTTCAAAAGTCATTACCAAACCATCATCTGTAATGCCCCAGTAGACTCAATCTGGCCATTGGAACCCTGATCAAACACAAACAACATGTGGGTAAAAACTTTTCTATTCCTAACATACATGTTCCTTTTCTTTCGTAAAAAAATTTAAATGAGAAAAGTAAAAAGTAAAAAATAAATCTCATAAACCAATATTCAAATACCACTAAATCTGCAAAATCAACTTTGCAGAACCAAACAAATCCTCAACTTACCATTTATCAACAACATATCAACAAAATCCTAGAAGAAAAAAAATTGAAAACCACCAAAAGAAGAGAGCAATAGAAGATTAAAAGGAAGAAACAAACTAACAAAGAGAAACGATAACACGATCCCAAACACCACCATCACCGGAGCCAACGCCTATCATTGTCTTCGTCATCCTCGTTATATATCATAACTCTCTTTGATATGTAGAACTTCATAAAAAAAAGACATAAAAAACCATGAAATAAGTTCAAATAGGAAAACAAAACCTAAAACTAAAATAAAGCTTAACAGGAAGAAGAAAACCCATCACTCGGTTGCTCCACCAGAAAGGATCTTCATGTGCTTGTATGGAGTTCAATTACTTCTTCGGTGTTGGAAAGTGGATCCATTTGTTGAGAGCTATGGATTATAGAAATGACCAACTTCATGGTGGGTAGCTAACCAAAAAGGTTTGATTTTTCCCACAATTATTCATTCACGATAATTCATAATATGGTCTTTCAAAATAAAGGTTGGCGCTCAAGATTGATGAACATATGAAACTGACGTAACATTTATTAATGAATGTAACATCCATCAACTCAACTCAGAGTACTCCCTCTTTCCACCAATCTCAAAAGCGCGGGAAAGTCCAAATGATTATTTAACTCAAATGCTCAAACGAGAAGGAGGTTGACAGAAGGGTTAAAGCAATAATTAATCACAGATCAAAGACGAAAAAACATCTTTAAAACAGGTATAATTGACGAAAAAACCTGTAAAATAGATAGGTGTTAATGATTGGAAATGAGGTATTTTAGTATTTTTCAGAGGTGTTTGTTTAGACAAATTTCAAATTCAAGTATATTAAAACTATTATTTATATTTTTAACTATTATTTATATTTTTTAATTTAACATTACACACTCTTATTTTTATATACGCATAACTTTATAATAATAATAATAATAATAATAATAATAATTAGTTTTTAAAAGAATTGATACGGTCATATAAATTAATTAAACTGATAATTATGTCAATAATTCAACATTAATAATTACTTCATAAATATAGTTTGATAATAATAATAATTTATTATTCTAATAAATATATTTTTAAATTTAATAATTATTCATAATATTTTTTATTTCAATAACTAAAACTTATTTTATTTATAGATATATCTATAATTATATTTCTATTATTCTATAATTATATACGTTTTTTGTTTTTCTAATTTTATTCTTTTAATTACAACTTTTAAAATTTAAGTAATTTTAAAATATTTTAAAAATAAATACACATTATAGAATAATAATAATAATAAAAATGTTTTAAATTCTGAAGAACATTATATGAAAAAAATATTAATTTACAAACTGTAATGTTAATTAAATTAAATAACTTTTTTTTTTTCATTTTAGACGCAATGATGAATTTTAGAAATCAATAAATTTATTCAAAGTTAATTTAGTTTAAAATCTAGCTGGAAAAAAGAAAAATTGAATTGGGTAAATCTGGGTCTGGGAAAACTTTTTGAAGAAAAGGTTTATCTGGAAGACAAATTTCGAGGGTTTAATGTGGTAGATGGCAAAGTGTTGATTTCGTAATATCTACTCATCTCTTCTCCCTCCGTCGCTCTCTCCCTCTGCCGCCCTCCCTCCGCCGCGCGGCGCCGCGTGGAGTCCTCTTCTCTAGGTTTGTTTCCTTCTATGTTCGTTTCTGTAATTCCCCTATAAACATGGATAATACACTGAAATGATTGACAGTAGCAGTATATGGCTTTCTGGTGTTAGCATGGTGATGTTCTTACATTCTAGAATTTGTATGCCAAATTTCTTCTTTTACTTCATTGTTTTCTGCTTTGTGTTGTTGTACACTTTAACATATGTGCGTGGGGGTGGGGGAATGGATCCCTTCATGCTCACATTGATTGAGTAGTTTTTTCTTCTCTGTTTGTGCCAATGTATTGATTTTTTTTGCGGGTGAGGGCAAAAAACTCAAGGCTGGATAAGATGCTGGCGGATATTTTGTACTGTGTGTGCAGATGCATTCTTTCGAGGAAAAAACAAATCCAAGATAAATCAGGAAGGGTTAGGACATGAATTTGTTATTGCATTGTTTAATTTTATAAACGCATGCGTGTGGTGGCAGTGGACCAGTGGAACTTGTTGGACTATGACAAATTTCTGGAAGGAGAGGCATGGGTGGGATAACTGCGAATAAACCTCCTGTAAACGCCCATGGGGCATAAGAATCCATGAAATGCGGTGGGGTACTTGGGGTGAGGTCAGGTGGTGAATGCTGAGATCTTTTCAGGGTGAGGGACACTTTAACATATGTGGCCTAGGTAGGCAACTTCTGAAACTCCAAAGATACAATAATTAGATAATAAAACTAAGCCAAAATGTGTTAAATGTTCAGGGAGATAAGAACTGCAATAGGAATATTATCTAAGAAAGCAAGGGCAAATTGTTGGTTGAAATTAATGAACCAAGTCATTCGTTATTGATTAGAAGGTGGATAGAAAATTAGTAAACCCAAAAGATACGGATTAGAAGTTCATCCACATTGGGAATAGGGAATTGGGAATTTATCCTTGACTGTAACAACATTTAAGGCCCTATAGTTAACACAAAATTGCCATGATCTATCTTTCTTCTTAACAAGGAGAATAGGAGAGGAGGAGTAGGGGTTGTGGGTAGGAATTGTGATTCCTTCTTGTAACATTTTGTGGATGGTAGTGGTAATGGCCTCTTTATGGGACTGGATAGCAATAGGGTTTGAATATCATGGGAGGGGCGTAGTAGGTGTGATAGGGTTTGTTTTATTTGTTTTCGCATATGGTCCAGTGTTTCACTTTCACTTGTCATTACTGCCGTCTATTTTGTATTGCTAATCTTTTTGTTATCATATTTTCTTTAGAATGTATGCTTCCCATTTCACTATTTGTTTCTATGGTGGGAATTATGAATATGAATTCCCTTTTGTCAACTCAAATGGGAATGTGTACGAATAAAATAATAATAAAAAATCTAAGGTAGAAAACTCTCTCAATGTGCGTAAGGAAAATCCTCTATGCATGAACTAGTGTATTTACCTGAATGCATCAATAGAATTAGCTGAATGTGATTTCTTCTAACTCCTCAGAACTCAGACATTTTGGTAAGTCCTATGCATTAACAGGTGTATTTAATTGTGTTGTGGTTGCTGCATTAGTTATGGAAGAATCTCCAAGATTTAGCACTCACAGATCACAGTAATAGATTCAATTCAAAAGCTAATTGATCTTGTTCTGGATGTGTCGGTAATTTTTATTCATTAACCTCATAGTACACATTCAAAAAAACAAATAAGTCTCTCTGAATTATTTGGTTGAAACTTTAACAATTTGCAGTCAGATGACTGCTGAAACATAAGACTTCATTCACTAGCATATGGAAGTGTGAATTCTAATATTAAGTGAGATTTTTCAATTTGAGTTGTTTTTTGAAACTGTCTTTTTGATGCGTACAGTTTCAAATTTTGCACTAACCTTTTGCACCCTGTCCATTTTCAAAGCTCATTTCCTCTATAAAGACATTGAGGAAATGTCAATCAATTTTTTGAGTTGTTTTTTGAAACTAGCTTTTTTATGAGTACGATTTCAAATTTTGCACTAATTGTCAATGTATTGTGCTCTCCTTTTCTGTTAATTAGTTGAGGCCTTTGGTAACTATATTTTTATATCTTGATTATTTTCATTTCATTTTAATAATCACTAAATTTCATTGTTTCATAGACAGAAAAAAGTATTTCTATTTACTAGCAAATTTTCTATTGTTTAAAATTCAGGTGAGAAATATAAAGTTGGCAACAAGAAGTTCACAGTAACGGTATGGTGGTCTCCAGTACAAATCCCCACAGCAAGGAGATAGCCATCAGAAGGAGGATTTCTAGCATGTAATTTTTTTTAATCTTTTACTGCATTGTAGTGAATGTATCTTTGCTTGTTTCGTATATCTGACATGCGGAATAATAATGAGTGAATGTGAAGTGTCTTTCTGGTTTTCATCTTGTAGTATGAAAATAATACTAATACATTTAATTTAAACTAAAATAATCCTGCAGAATTCAGGATAAATTGTGCCTTTTTTATGAAAAAAATATTGAAGCTGCAGTAGTTGGAGAAGTTAATATAGGGTACATAACTATAATGTCATCTTTAGTGGGTAGTATTGCATTAGTTCATATAGGGTACATTACTATGCTGCACTACTTCCTACCTTTTTCACATCAAATAATTCCAATTAAATTTTTCAATTCAAATAGAAAAAAGCTATACAAATTTACAGAATATATTTACTCATTGCTGAAGGATCCAATTGAGCAAGGCATTGGACCATATGCTTAGTTACTATTTGTGGCTGGGAAAAGAAGAGCTGGGATATTGGCACGAAATATAGAGTTTTTTGGTTTCTTTCAAGAGCCATGCCTTCTAATTTAATGTCTTATATTCTAGAGCCTTATTGAATACATATACTAAATTACACATGTTTTGTAGAATAGAAATAAGTATCATGATCATGGCACTATATTCAGCATTTTAATTCTTAACGTGTTTGGCCATTTTAATTCAAATTCAGCCAATTATCTAATTTTGCTAACTAAACTCTAAATTTATAGATTTAATAAACGTGAAGACGATTTCCCATCTTTGAGGGAATATAATGATTACTTGGAGGAAGTAGAGGACATGAGTAAGCTTCTATTGTCATGTTAACAGCTGTTTCACTTGATAAATTTTGCTTTCTTTTCATGATTTACCCACTTTTTCCCCCATTGCAGCATTTAACTTGATTGAAGGAATAGATGTTTCAGCCATTGAAGAAAAAATTGCTAAATACCAGGAAGAAAATGCAGAACAAATAATGATTAATCGAGCTAGGAAGGTACATCTGAGAATAGACTTTTCATTTATTGTCTCTTTCATACATGCCCTTTATACATCTGAGTATTATGTAGAATCACGAGTCTTTTTCTTAATCACAAGAAGAGTGCAACTTAAGTGTGTTATGCAAGTACAAGTTTCCTCTCATTTTTTAATCTGTTTTTATGCTGATATTAATTAATCAGGCTGAAGAGTTGGCTGCAGCTCTGGCAGCAAGTAAGGGACAGCCTGCAGTAACTGATAACGATGCGGTGAGCTTTGGACTTATATAAATTGATTACTATTACTTTCTGGCACAGTATTCAAACTTTATTTGGCTTAGACCGTTATGTGACTTTGGGCTTTAGTTTTATCATGTTATATATATATATATATATATATTACTTGCTCAATTTGATTATTAATACAACTACTTCTTATGTTTCATTTGTGAAAATTGTTGATTGTTTTTCCTTAAGTCAGCATTTGATGTCTTTTTGATCCAAATTTGACAGGGAAAAAGTATGAATCCTTGAAATCCCAAATAAAGTAATAAATCGCAATCAGATTCTTTCAAAAAGAGAAGCATATGGTTGTAAAGTTAATAACAAAATCAGCCAAACTTTTCACTGCATAACAAGCTCTGGGGCATAAATGGGCCAATAGTTACGTAATAAACTCTTGGACATAATGGTTGATGGGTTGCTTGTGTCTATATTTATGAAGCAATTGTGAAAATGTGGATTCATAGTAGAAGCAAGTGTGTATAACATAACATACATGATAACTGTGGTTTTCTGGCAGTTGTTTGTGATACCCTCTAGTGGTGAGATTTTTAATTTGAAACTTTTATAATAACCCGTATGATTAAAGTTTTGATCGCCTTAGCCTTCAATACCAATAAAACTTTGCTTGAAGGCTTTTTCTTTCTTATTTTGGTTGGGATTAACCATGTTTGAATTAGCCAATACCATTTGCACGTTAAATTGTTTTCTCTGTTTTGTTCAAATATCTAGTTTGTGCTACAAAGTCATGGAGCACATTTTCCAAATGTAATATAAATATAGGAAAGATTCTGAGAGTGTTTGTGTTGTAGTTACATTGAAGAAGGTAAACCTAATCTAGCACTACTCTTGCCTTAACTCTTTTGCATTGAAAAGTGGAGAATGTCCTTTCAACTGGATTTACGGTTTTAAGAAGACGTCTAACTTTCTATTATTCTCTATACTCTTGATGCAGGCCACAAACCAAAATTCTCAAACAGGATTTGGTGGTATTGCTCAGGGACAGTATGCACCTACATTTGCAGGAGGACAGCCAAGACCCACAGGCATGGCTCCACAACCTTTACCACTTGGAGGAGGTGACATGCTGGGCCTTGGAGGTGATGATGAGGAAACAAAGAAGCTACGAGATGAGAGAGGAGCAAGGGCTGGAGGATGGACTGTGGAAATAAGTCGGAAACGGGCATATGAAGAAGCCCTTGGAAGCCTCTGGGTTTGTTGAGACTACAGTAATAATAACGATTAATAATAATATTCATATAAGGTAGGACATGCCTATTAGTGTTCATGTTAATTCCAGTGTCATTGAAGTTATTTTTTTGCATGGATATTTGATGTATATGGTGTAGAATGTAAGATTTATTGCATTTTTGTTTCGTCTAACTATAGTGAATTATGTTTAAAGAGACCTTGGCTATGATGGGAAAAACGAGCTGCAAAGCTTGCAAAGCGTGTTGAAAACTTAAAAGGTTGAAGTTAGCTTAATAAATTTAATTTAATTTTTTCAACTCAGTCTCCGGATTAACTTTCTCGGTTAACGAGATGATGTGACAAGTAAATGATATAATTATTATTTTGTTATGTCTTATTCACTTATTGTTACATATTATTTTATAATTTATAATTTATAATTTATAATTTATAATTTATAATTTATAATTTATATTTTATGATTATTTATATTTTTTATTTATTTAATTTTATAATTTAAATGAATTTATAAATAATTTTCTTTAAATAGATTAAAATTTTAATGAAGATTACGTTATCATAGTATTTTTTAATCTGAAAACAAGGTAATAGTGTAAAATAACAGTTATATCACGTAATTAACATAAATATGTAATAACATGGATTTAATGGAAAAATTTTAAAATTTTGAGAACTTAATTATTCATGAAAATAAAATTTATGAAGGACCTAATTAAAAAAAAAAACAAATTTATCATTCACAAGCGAAATTGAATTTTGTAGAATAACTTACAATGGTTAAATGTTTACTTTTTATACAGCTGACTTCTTATTGTATAGAGTATATTATAGTTTCATAATTTTTTTAAAGATAGATTATTTCAGTAAATAAAAATATGAAATAGAATATTTAGAAAACGTCCAAATATGAATGAAATAGTTTTTCTTTAAAAAGATAATTAATGAATCCTTTCTGATTTCTCATCTGTAATTTAAAAATAATGAGATTCATGAGGATGAGAAATCGATTTTTCACCTTCAATCTATAGGTTATATTCAGTAAATAAAAATATTGTTTTTTAAAAAGAATAGTCCATTAAATCATCGCTAAAAATCCCACGTGTTAAACCGATAAGTAGAATTTTAGACTGAAAAAGAAAACAACAAGTAGACAAAAAACAACAAAGGAGAAAATAGCTAACTCATTGGACAAAACCTACAAACATCATAAGTCTTCTTCCAGTTACACTGCGTTCATCCCATTTTTGTGAGTTCCTCTTCCCTGCATTTCATAGCATAATCAATTTTCGTTTCTTTTCTGAGACTGATTGAAATGATTTCTGCTCTATGCTCATTCGTTTCTGATATCATCGTTTCAGGGAATGAATTTCCCTTAGTTTGATTAATGGGGTTGGAAGTGAAGCCTTTATGGCTCACTGATTCGATTTCAAAGATCTGTTTTTGAAACAATTTCGATCGAATCCCTTCCTCTTCTCTCCATGCATCCCTCACTCCCGCTCCGCCGTGACAGGCCTGCGGCTGATCGCCCCGTCGCGGCCATGGCCAATTCCCCCGTCTCAGATTTGGGTTTTTATTGGTTTTCAAATTTGAGTTCCGCTTCCTCAGTTTTTTATCCTCGTTGTACTCATTACAATTTTTTATTATGTATATTTAATGTGAATCTATGCTAAAGTATTATCACAGTTCCAAGGAGTAAAGTTCACAAGTTCCATAAATATCTAATATTGGTATTGGTTGGTTGTTGCAAGGCTACATATAATATATGCTGTTGTTTTCAATCCTTTGGTCCGGTTTTATTGTTGATGGAACCAGGCTATATATAATCTTTTTAGCTATACTTGATTTGCTTCCGTTGCATCTTATTTATCACTGAACTAAAGGATTTCATCAACAGAGAAATTATTTCTGGTGTTGTCTTTCTAAATGGTCCTAAATTTAAGTTGAAAAAATGAGGGGGAACCGGATAATTTTTGGAGGCAGAATGGGGATCTGTGGTGCAATATGGAAACTCTTCATCCAATTTATGAGAAGACCGTTAGTGTTTGATTTCTGAGCTTGCAATTACATTGGTTGTTTTCAAATTACTGCAGTTTGGACCTGAAAACTAGCTTTTGGTTTGATTGTCACCTTGTCAATTGGTGAAATATATATGCTCTCCAACTATGGATAACACGAAGAAAGATGAACCTCAAGATGAGAAGCAAGATGAACTTGCTGAATCGCTGGATGATCTATTCTGTAGCATTTCCACCATGATCAAATCCGAGCTTCAGGTGAAACTCCAAATTCTTTCTTCCTTCCCTCTGACATCCTATTTTTATATGTTCAATGAACACTTGGTGAATGGAAATGTAGCATTGTTTGAAAAGTTGATTGTGATTTTTATTTACTTGTTTTGTTATAATGTGATGAGATTTTGTGTTAGGGGACAAATAATCACCTAGAGCTGTTGGAGAAGATGAATGTAAGAGTGGCAGAAGAGTACAAAGGGTTTGGTGACTTGGCTTCAGGGTTGAGGGTTTTTGTGGAGCAGTTGAAATGCAAGAGTGGTAGCTTCAATGAATATGTTGAGCAGATTGATAACATTGAGAAGCAGGTGACTGAGTTTGAAGCTGTGGTATCTATGCTTGATAAGTATGTTGCTTTGTTGGAATCAAGAGTGCAGTATGTGTACCTTCCCAAAATCCATCTTCCTAATCAACAATAGTGTAAAACTTTTACTTCTCATTATTAACATTTACATTATTTCCTTGTCTCAGGTGAATGAATTGCTAGATTTACATATGTTCTACTTTGTCACAACAAAAAGTTTTGAAAGGCCTACAATGGTTTATGTATT
>Ga0209589_1012626_pt1 | contig 11394 bp, 9 predicted proteins | sample CowpeawhiteBW_FD_187525 | JGI IMG/M metagenome (GOLD analysis project Ga0209589, IMG submission 187525) | Root nodule microbial communities of legume samples collected from California USA - Cow pea white BW (SPAdes) (version 2) | ecosystem: Host-associated > Plants > Roots > Nodule | place: USA...
ACTATTATATATTTCTACATTTAAAATATATAATCTAAAAAGTTAATCTTTTTAATTATTTTTATTTTATTTTATTTTTTTAAAACGGGCCAACGGGCCAGGACGGGCCAGCCCGTACTTTGGCCTGTCAAGTTGACGGGCTGGACGGGACGGGCCAGAACGGGCTGGCGGGTTAAAATCTTCAACCCAGCCCGTTCCTTTTAGCACGGGCTGACGGGCTGGCCCGTTGGGCCTAGCCCGTTTTGCCACCCCTAAGTTTAAGTTAATGAATGTTATGAATTGTAATTGACATGTTGTGTATCTGGTGTACTAGTAGACTTCTTAAATTAGACTGAAAATGCAAGATTTTGTACAATCCTAATCTGCAGAATTATGTAGACTCGCTGATTGAGGATGAACTCGCTCAGCGATTCCAAAGGTAGAGGCTTACTAATTTGGGAGTCATTGAGCGATAGTCCACTCGCTAAGCAAATCCAAAGTTAGGGACTTACTGACTTGGGAGTTGCTATTTGAGTATCTACTCGCTCAACAAACCCAAAGTCAGAAAGCTTACTAACTTTGTAGTTGTTGGTCGAGAACACTAACTAAATAAGAGGTGTATATAATTTTGATAGAAACTCTTAGTGGTTCAATCCTTAAGTTTCTTCTCATGTTTGTATAGTTAAATCCCTTTGGATGATTGTATAAATTCTAAATAAATTTGTGAATTTATCTTTATTAATTATTGAGTTCTTTATTTAGTAATTTTCAATATTATATGGGATGTTACATATTTCGTGTTATTTGTAATAGATTTGTCTACATCACTACTTTCTCTAACAATGAAACACGTACATTTTCTTTTGCATAACAAAGTTAAAACAAAATCATAATATTATGAAATAAAGATATATATTGCAAATAATCATGCATAAATAATTTTATATACTTTTATTATTAAATATTAAATATTATTAGAATAATGTTCGTGCAATGCGCATATACAAAGACTAGTTATAAGTATATACAATGATTTTTTTTTTCTTTTTTTAGTTTATCTTTAGATTTAACATTTTTTCAAGAGACCTCAAAATTTAATTTATTCTAATTGATTATGAAAGTTTAGTTCTTTTAATAAAATATTTTCAATTTTATGAAGTTAAATTATGTATCTTAACATATAATAAAATTACTTCAAACTAGCAAGCTTTAACAGATTAATTAAAATAAATTAAAATTATACAAACATTGAAAAACAAAATTAGGAGAGTTAATTGTTCCTTCTCGTGGAAACTAATGAAGCGAACAATTATTACAACTGTCAAAGCGATCATTGATTAAGATTTATTTTAAGAAGAATTGTTCATATGTGAATTGAATTAACGGGCCATCAGTTACGATGTAAATAAAATTATCGTTAGGAAGAAAAACCGATGAAAAAAAATTAAAGAAAAAATCTTGGTTGAAATTTTCATTCTACCAGTAACTCAATACCACGTGAGCGTTTTCTTCTCTCTCTCTCTCTCTCTCTTGCTAGAATCCTTCAGATGTCTCTTTGTCGTCATAATTCATACGAATTGTCAATTGTATAATTGATTTTTCTTTACCTTGGTAAGCGAATGTTGAAAAATAGTGAGTGGTGGCGACATCAGAGGTTGTCTTTCAAAACCGAAGAAAATGGGAAGAATCTTCACGGTGGAGCTGGAGGGCAAGTCCTACGGTTGCAAGTCCTGCAAAACCCACCTAGCCCTTACCGATGATCTCATCTCTCGGGTACGGTTTTCTCTCTTTCTAACTTTACTCAATGTTAAATAATGTTTTATCTAATATTGTTGTTTGAGATGGGGTTTGTGAGATGAAACCAGCATAAAAGAGCAATTTTTTTTCCTGATTTAAAGAAAAATATGTCTTTTCATTTCAGTTTTCTTATGTCAATATGTGAAAATATTATGTGTTTTTCTATTGGGTTTGTGAGATTTGATAGATGTGATTATATGCTAGAAGAATTTCCCTGATTGTTAGAAATCAAGCTTTGATGAATCGATTATTTATGCTAAGTTGGGTGTGAAGCCTTTACAATTGTGGGTTTTATTTACTACAACTGCAAAGAACAATGTTTGATCCTTGCAATCGGTTTGGTCTACCCAATATTTTAATTTGTGGTCATACGGTGATGAATTTATCGATATCCTTGATATTGTGTAAAATTGTGAACAAGTACAATTGATGGGACTACAAGTATGATGCATGATGCGGAGATACGAAAAAACCAAACATTACAGCTGAAGTTATGATTGCAAACTTATTTTTCTAAAAGCCTTGGGTTCATCATTGGGAAATAGCAAAAAATTGACTTTTTGGATGTTAAAATCATCCCTTAATTTTTCACCATATCTTTCTGTGATGGACCAAACTGGTTATTAACCTAGAGTCATAGAAGATTGGACCTTGACTACTGCCTTCAAATTTCTAATTTGAATTTGCATCATTCCAAACAAAATCTGGATGGCAGGGTTATTGATTTAAAAACCCAGTGATAAGTTACACCTTGCACTTAATGTCTAAATTTGTATCAAAGTTTATTGAGTAAGATTCCTGCTAATCTAACAATCATCTGGTTTCGTGGAAAATGGATTTATATGATTATACTAAATAAGTTGGAGAACTTGATGCATTTTGAGGTCTGTTCAGTGGTGCCCAGAGCTTCTTGAATTTGATTGAGTGGTCATTGGGATTTTTTGTGGCAAAGACAGCTACAATTAACAGTTACATATAGGACAGTTGATGGTTATATTTCTCATTCAGTTGGAAAAGTTTACTCTTAGTAGAACTCAGAACATCATTAGTGGCAATATCATATATTCATCTCTTAAGTTATCTTGTACAAAATCCCTGTGGAAGTATGATATTCTCATCAACATTTCTATTGCAGCTCCTACCATTATTGAAAACAAGAACTCTGGCTAATTTGGTGGAAAAAAAAAGGCTTATATCCTTCAATTGTCTCCTTGTGGAGTGGGGATTGCCTACAATATAATAACTTCATGGGTCATCTATTTTTACAATGAAGGATGGCAACAAATCTTATTGGGAAATACTGGATTGTTGCATGAATTGTCAATATCCTTCATTTTAGTCCTTTTGCTATATATTCTTGTTCATGGATAAATTGAAGGTATGCTGACAAGATTGCAATCTGCGGCCAAGAGAATTTAGTTCACTCTATAACTTCAATATTGAGGATAAATTTTCAAATTCAGAAATAATTGGATAAGACTGCTTAAGTTTGATGAAGCAATTACTACAAAAGCTTAAGTTGTGTATTGAAGACATAAGAATGACTTTATATCAAATCTTACGTGCTTCTCAAACAAGATCTCTTTTGGCTTTAAGCATGCATAACTTAATTAACCACAGAACATTTGATACTATGGTGAACTAACTACGACAATTTTTAATCCATTGGGTAAAAACACATGAACACTTTATATTACATCTGTAACAGCAGGTTGATATGCTAATAGAGGAGTTCACTTAGTATTTGTCCCCTTTATTGGTAGAAATTATCACAGCATCAATATGTTGTCTCAAAAATTATGCTACAATGATGTGAAAAGAGGGTCCTTTGTTATATGACTAGAAAAAGGCTTCAGTAAGAACTTACATGTGTCCTTCTAACTGTTGACGGGATGACTGTCTTAATTCTTCTTTTAGTGAAAAGTACACTAATACCTATTGTGGTTTCTTGAGAGTTTACATGATACCCTGCGTAGAGGTAATCCCCTTATAGGGTTTCACAAGGTTGTTTGTTTTTTGGAGAACTAGTATACATACTGTAATGTCTTTCGGACCATAAAGGGGGAAATCTTAAAAAATCACTGACACTAGTGTAATATGTCCTTTCTTATTGTTAGAGAGAGAGAGAGAGAGCTAAAACTCTGTGTTTCTAAGACAACATAGATGCTTCATTTATATTAAGAAAATGGAATCAATACAATAGACAGTGGAGACTTGATGTCCTCCAATAAAAAACATATGACATAGGAAAAAATGAAATTGTTTATAATAATGCATATATAGTTTAGATACGTTGTATTAGATTGCATCTACTCCTTATTTATATAATTATAAAACATAATATTTGTTTCTCATTCCATCTTTTTATGGTGTTTATTTTTCAAGATTATCATATACTGTATGAGTAGCTATTTTAATTAAAATATAAGTATTTAGATGAGATGTAAACTATAAGGGGAAATGGAAAATTAAACTTTCCTGCTTCTAATTGAATGTATAATCTTTGTCTTCTAGGTTTTGCTTGGTTTCTACCAGAACGTTACTGTAATTGTTATGCTGGACTAAATTACTTCACATCTTAATATTTGGTTCCTATTCTTCTTAGGCATTTTATTGCCAGCGGGGAAAAGCATATCTCTTCAATAATGTGTGAGTATTTTTTCAATTGTAATCCATTTGTGTTTAAAAGTAATGATTGCAGTATACAGTAACATAATAGTCTTGTGAGTAATGTTATTTAGTGTTTTCATAATACTAGTTAAAAGTTCCATTAAAGCATAGTTTGATACTACTGGAAGTCTAAAACTTATGATGGTCATATTTTGCGAAGTTAAACTTTTGGATGAAATTACGTATTTTTCATTTGGTAATACTTTTTGTTGGAGTATTAGACTGAGGCATTTAAACCATTTGTACAGGATATGAGAATTTATTGGTAGTATATTTAAAATGAAAGATGTTGTACTTTCAATTTGTATGCTATATATTTTTATTTATGTTAATTATTTTGACATACTTTAGAAAAATAGAAAACGGAGAAAATATATTTCAGATAGCTTGAAAAGTCTCCCTAGGTTATTATATTTATACAGAAACTTATATGTGATACAACAATGAAAAGGAAAGAGTAGAAATAGGTAAAGGCAAATCTAGGAACCTTGGTACAAATAGGTACACCTCAACATCTTTTCAATAAAGCTTACTTAGCCTATTCTAAACCTATTCTAACATTCCCCTGCAAGTTGGAGCATACAGATTGTATGTACTAAGTTTGGAACAAATAAATTCAATCTAAGGCCCTCTCAATGATTTGGCACATTTGTAAATTGATCATTAGATTTGACAAATTTGGTATCAAATTCCTTAAATAACAACTTTTTCTCGAATTAAATGATAGTACATTTCTTTTGTTTGGTCCTCTCATGAAACATAAGATTAGAAACAATGTAAAGAATTTCTCGGTTATCTCAATACATCTTCATTTGTTGAATCTCACAATTTTAGTTCTTGGAGGAATTGATTTACCCATACAAGCACACAAGTGAGAGATGTCATTGCCCTTTATTCAGCTTCAGCAGTTGAATAGGCAACTACATATTTCTTACTTTTCCAAGAAATAATTTTTCTTCCAATGAAAATACAAATAGTATTTGAGACTTCTAAAATCCTTGGTCTGAAAATGATTGCATAAGTGTTCTTCTAGCTAGAGATTCTAGTAACATCATTCCCTGTAATGACTAAATCATTAATATACACTATTAAATACACACATTATCAAGAGGGGGCATGACCATAGAAATTGAATGATCTACCTTTACCTTTTGAGACCAAATTTCAGCCTAAAAATTTGACAATGTGACTAAATTTTCCAAACCAAGCACATGGAGATTGCTTGAGACCAAAGAACAAGCTGCAAAATATAAAACCAAGGAGGTTGCTCTATGTAGACTTCCTTCTCTATATCACAATGATTAAAAACATTTTTAATATCTAATTGACAAAGAGACTAATATGAATAACTGCCATGGCAAGAAAAGGACATGCCATAGTCATTTATTCCACTAGAGAGAAAGTATTGTTGTAATTGAGGCCATTGAGTGTATCCTTTGGCCAACATCAAGTTTTGAGGTGATTAACCTCACCATTGGGTTCAACTTTAATGGCATATACACATACACATACACAATGGTAACCAATCGTCTTTATCTTGAATATAAGAGGAACTAACTCCCATATATTATTATGTTCAAGAGCTTGCGTTTCAAAAATCATGGCTTGTCATCATCCAAGATGATCAGGTGCTTTTATCACATTCTTTAAAATAGGAATAAAAGAAATAAAGAAAATAAATGAAAATAGGTAGGGACAACTTGTAATAGCTAAGAAAATTGTAAATTACGATTAAAATGAATACCTCTTCATAAAGCAACGATCCAACTCAAGTCATCATTATAGAAGTCATGTTATTGAGTGATGATGGAGAAGAACCTTATGAAGAAGACTCATCTTGGAGCATTGGACTACTTATTTGGTTCCTCCATTGATGGGTAATAAGAGGTGGTGATGATGGTTCAAGCAAATTCAATATGGAATTTAGGTTGTCATTAGCAAGAAGAATAAAAGACTTAACAAATGGCATATGTAGGACTTGTTGGACAAAATAAATATCGTATACAAAAGTAGGGAAAAAAGGATTTTGTGTAAAAGGGTGACATTAGCAGACATGTAATACCTTTTTGTTTCAAAAAAGTACCACAATTATCATTTTTTTATGATAAGAAAATCCTATGAAAACATATTTGATGACTCTAATTGATGTTTTATCCAAACATGCAGACATGTCACGAGAAAAGCTTACACAACCAAAAACACGAGGAGAAATATGAAAGATCAGTTTGGAAATAGAATAGAGTGAGGAATTTTACTGTCATGAGAATAAAAGGACATTCTCTTAATAAGAAAACAAATATATAGGATAGCATTAACAATGAAGGACATGTATATTTGCACCAAGTGTTTGTGATTGTTAGATATATTATATTTTATGTTACATAAGGAAACATAACATCTATTGTTTATCAGGGAAACATAGACATAGTTTGATATTTGTTGATATTGTTTGTCCCAATATCCTCTATTTACCATATTTATGCTTAGTTGCCATATATACTTATATCACTATTTATTATAAATATATTCACCTTATATGTATTGTAGACATAAGGGAGATTAACCCTATATAGTTTTTCTCTATATGTAACATGGTATATAAAGATTAAGTTTTTTTTGGCATTTTTTTCTTCGCCCCTACCACTGCAACCATTGCCACCATTGCCGCTGTCATCAGAGTGTTGGTTTGGACCGGTGGCAACATGGTTTTGATTGTCTCAACCAGGCGACCCCCATGCCATAAGAACCGCCGCCATCAGAGCAATCACGCTACCTCACGCATCATTCAAAGTCACGTCTCCTCCCATTTTGCCGTTGCACGTAGCGGCACATTGCCACTTGATGGAGCTCCAAGCATGGATTTGGAGAGGAGGAACTCCATGGAGGCAACAGAATGATGGAGCAAGTTTGAAGGTCCTTGAGCAATGATATGATTTATGGAAGTGGAGCTCTAGGAAGGAGACTATCCTATGGAAGGAGGCTAGAGGAGCTAAGGTAGCAGCTTAGTCTAGTAATGACTCTCAAGGCAATTATGTGGAGTGCTCTCAACATCTATCAATTACCATTCAAAGAGTAACCTTTACACAAGTATAGGAAGCTCTCATTTATAATAGAGGAGCCTTCCTTAATGTATGGAAACTAAGAAGGAAATGAAATGTAAATGCATGGTTTGCTCTCCAAGTTGCTCATGAAACCATTGGATGCAAAGGAGACAAGGATCACGCGCCAAGTGGCATCCTTAACATGTCTCATGCTTGGTTCACGCCTGGCACCATGTGGAGATGAGTCTTGAAGAATAATTCTTGGCCAAGTGCACAATTGTGCTTGAATTAGCCTAATTTGCAAGCTAGTCAACAAGTTCAATAGCCCATTAGTTAATAAAGCATGGCCTAACAAGTGGGCCAAAATTAAAGTCTATACTAATACTTTGACATGCAACCTCTCATATTTTAACATCCTCCTTGGCCCATGAAAAGAGAATTTGAAGCCCATGAGGATTTTGGTCATCTTGAGTGAAGCCCATTTGAATCTTTCTTAACATGCTTCTTATTATTGGCCTTCGATTGGGCTTGGGCCTTGAGGTGAATGTGGGCCATGTAATGGGCTTTGGGTGGATTCATCACCACTCCTCTCCGATAGTAATAACCTACATCGACATCACCTCTTCATCCTTTTTCTAGACCTAACCTCATTGATCCAATCATACCTCTTTGGTGTTTTAGGGTTTTTTCTTTCTCTTCCTCCATGATGTCCTTTATTGCCTCTTCCAATTCTAATACCTCTGACTTGGACATCAAACATTAAACTTTGGCTAGAAGTTACTGGTATCTTGTATCACTCTTTATTATAAATATATTCACCATATTAAGAAGTGAAGTTTAGGTTTGTAAAACTTGTAACTTAAGGTTTGCACCCACTTAGATATTGTAAATTTATCTTATCTCCAGTTGAAATGATACTTCCAACACATGAATTCTAGCAGTCGAATCCTCTAGTGTTAGCCACATTCTATATTTCCCAATAGGAGAACATAGATTTCTAATTTGGCATGACATTGTTGCTACCACCCAAGCAACACACTTGAATATAGCCACCACCTCTGAATGAGTAAGGACACTCATTAAAGTAACAGGTGTCATACGGTTATAATGATTGAGTGTAATCGGTGAAGGCTCAGGAAAGCTCAAACAAGACATTCTTCCTTACGTTAAAGATAGCCTCTCATTAGACAACCTTTGGTGTTTTACAATGAGTTGATCTTTGTTTTGTATATATCGAAGTTTTATAGTAAAGGTAAAAACACCATGTCACAGTCCAACATGCAACTTAAGACACATGTTCATAATCTTGACCCATTTACCAATGCTTAGTAGGTGGAAGTGACTCTTCTGAACACCTTTCTCAAAAAGTTATTTGAATGACGGATCTAATAGTTAGGAAAGTACATAAAATCTCTCTTTTCAAAGAGGATAGTTCTAGGTGTAAATGAGTTGACATTTAAGTTCATCTTATATGTTTGAACGTATGACATTTGGTTGGGTATTAGTTCCATCCAGGCAAAGATAAACCATTGAACTTTCGCAGCCTCACTATGGTAAAGGAGGATCTTGCATGTTAATTTAATGTAGGTTTTTTCCTTCATTTCTCTAAACATACGAAATTTACTAGAATCTTCATGAAGCTAGAAATTGGCAAGTCATTTTCTCAACTTATCTATGAGCATCTTGGCTTTATATCAGGGTTGAAATTTAGAAGAAACTTGATAAGGGTCAAAGTCATCATCATCATTGCCTTTATACAAAGCAAATATGGAACAACATTTTTTGAAAGCAACATTTATTTTCTATTATATGCTTTTGCCAAAACACAACATAGTTGAATTACATCCCCAACTGCAGCATCAACGTGAAAATTTTCACTATTTGCAGTAAAAATGTTGATAGACATGCTGACATCGGATGTGTGTCATCAATTATTCTGAGGACACAACAATAATTTGTGTCTATTCTTATCTTTGCAAAGGTGGTTTCAATAACAATGTCAATCTGAAAATCTATGCTCTCTACTATTGGAAAATATAGAATGTAGCTCATTCGACTACTAAAATTCATGCTTATATAATTGTTGACGATGGAAAGATACTTTTTTATGGTTATCATGGTGCTGAAAAGTTAAGAATAAAGCTAAATAAATTACTTGGAGTATCTGAATGTGATGGTATTAGAGCCATTGTTAGAGTTTTATAGATCAACTTTTTTGTGTTTCGGTAAAAAAATAGCATAGGGAAGTAAATGTTGCTTTCAAAATATGTTGTTCCTTAGTTGCTTGTATTTAGGCAAAGATGATGATGACTTTGACCTTTATTAAATTTATTTTAAATTTCAACTTGAACATAAAGACAAAATGTTCATAAAAAAGCTGAGAAAATGGCTCGCCAATTTTTAGGTTCATGAAGATTCTAGTAAATTTATTATGTTCATTGAAATGAAGGAAGAAACTTACATTAAATTGACATGCAACATCCACTTTTACTATAGTGAGGTTGCAAAAGATCGATGGTTTATCTTTTTTTGGGATAATATTGATACCCAACCAAATGTCATGCATTCAAACCTATAAGATAAACTTTAAGCTCAACTGGAACCTTCGCCTTTGCAAAGAGATATTTTATGTACTTTCCTAATTGTTGGATCCATCCTTAGAATAGTTTTTAGGAAATGTATTAAGAAGAGTCACTTCCACCTTTTAAGCATTGGTAAATGAGTCAAGATTACGAATATGCATCTTAAATTGCATGCTCGATTGTGGCATGGTGTTTTTATCCTTACTAAAAAACTTCGATATAAACAAAACAAAGATCAACTCATTATAGAACATCAAAGGTTGTCTAATGAGCAGTGTTGTTTAATATCGGCCATGGCGCCGATATGGCGGAAACCGGTAGCGGTTTTTCGGCCAGCCACCATAACAAGGCGGGGGCGAATCGGAATTTGCGTGGCGGCCGTTTTGCGCGTGGCGGTTGCGGAACGCTCGTGGCGAAAATCTCGGACAGCAGGAGAAGAGAAGAGAAGAAAGAAGTTGTGCAGTGGCGTGTTGGTTGCAGCGGTGTGTTGGTTGCAGCTGGTTGCATGAAGAAAGAGAAGATAGCCAAAAACTAAAAACCTAAACCTAATAAACCTAATTGGTTTGAAATTGGGCCTTGGCCCACTTCCCCATCCAAATTTCTTCATTCACCCGTTTAATATTCATTAATATTCAGCATTGATCAAACGTACACCGTTACCTTATTTCAACACTGACCATCCAAATTTCTTCATTCACCCATTTAATATTCATTAATATTTAGCCACGATCAAACACGTCCATATTTTTTCACTGTTACCTCATTTCAACTCTGATTCTGTTTTTATTCTATTCCCAGATAATAAACTTAAAAATTTGATTACGTCCAAATTACTTTTTTCTTATGATTTTATTTTTCTACCATAATTTCAGTTACCATATTTATTTTTTCAATTACCATATTTATTTTTTAAAATCTAACCTGGCCCATTAAACTAATATTTAACCTAGTCTTGTGTAAAACTTTCTTCATTCTCCACTATTTTATTCTATTCAACACCAAAAGTCCTTAAAGTTTTCCTACTTGCCGCTGCCACCACTGCAACCAGCTGCCACCACTGCAACCAGCTGCCACCCACTGCCACCAGTTGCCACCGCTGGCCACCACCGCCACCGGCCGTCGACCGCCGCCGACCGCCACCGCCGTCGGCGACCACCGTCGCCGGCCGTTGCCGTCGCCGGCCACCACCGTCAAGTTTGTTTTTTTTTTCAATTTTTTTTATTTATCTTTTCTATTTGTCTAATTTTACTATAATTATTTTGTAAAAAATATACCTATTTTTCAGCAATAATAATGGCCAATGATAATGATCCTTCAAGAACATC
>Ga0209589_1012629_pt1 | contig 11389 bp, 11 predicted proteins | sample CowpeawhiteBW_FD_187525 | JGI IMG/M metagenome (GOLD analysis project Ga0209589, IMG submission 187525) | Root nodule microbial communities of legume samples collected from California USA - Cow pea white BW (SPAdes) (version 2) | ecosystem: Host-associated > Plants > Roots > Nodule | place: USA...
AGTGATGGTCACACGAGAAAGAGAAAAAACCAGTACTGAAGGACAATCTGCTGCCGACGACGAGGGGAGAGGAGACGCGACGATCACTGCTGCCGACGACGAGGCGAGGCGTTGACGACGGCCAGGCGAGACAGAGGCGACACGAACGCGACGGCGGCGCGACAGAAACACGACGGTGACGCAAAACGAGCGCGACGGTGACGCGAAACGAGCGCGACGGTGAGGCGACCTGGACGCGACGGTGAGGCGACCTGGACGCGACGGCGAGGAGACCTGGACGCGACGGCGAGGTGAAGCAGAAGCAGAAAAACGATGGCGAACAACAGTGAATGGAAACGCGATGGCGAGTGCGAGGAAGAACAGCTCCAGAAGCGCCACTGAACGACAACCCTAAATCGCGAAAAATTAGGTTAGTTCTCCCCCCCAAAACGACCTCGTTCCCCTTTAAATTTTTCAGCCATTCGAACTCGTTCACACGCCGCAGAATCGCGATTTTACGCGAGTTTAACGATCCCACTTTCGATTCCACCAATTTTACTCCAAAAACGAGTTAGCTTCCGAGTTAACTCGGAAACCAGGTGTAGGAACGCAAACTCATCCGAGTTAACGAGTTAACTCGCGAGTTTGATAACCATGATGATTACTACTTAAGCCCTTGTGCTAACAAAGTAGTATCCATTTGATTTTTTATTAGAAGTGGAGTTTCTTTGTCATGTTTACCTTAATAGTTATAGCACATGGTTGTTCAAGAGTTTTGTCTCTAAGGTGATCAATTGGTATGTTGAAAAGTCACCTTCTATTATAAGTTGTACATACCATTTGGGCAAATATTCAAATGATCTTAAAGGGATTTTTGCCAAACTCTCTAATTATGTCTGCATATATTTTTTTTTTTTGAGAAATCATATTGGATAAAGCAACAACATGATTTAAAATCGACTTTAGTTATTTCACAATCAAGCATCTATCTTTTTGGTTCAGGAACCAAAGGCAGGAAATTTGGCTCTTTGGGGTTGAACTTTCTCATCTCATCATCATCTTCAACACCCCTCTTTCTCCTAATCACACCTTTCCAATTCTTGCTTGTGTTTTCCTCTTCACCACCTATGCAACTTGTTCTTTGGAACCTTTTACCTTTACCTTGGTCTTTTTCCAACAAATCCTGATCTTCATTTGCCATGTTACTTTCCTCAGACACATCTACCAACTCAATTACACTCTCCATTTTACTGCTCTCATCATTGTTCCCTAGGCTGCTTAAGCATCCATCTTCCCCTGTCTCGTCAATTGTGCTAGTGTCACTTATCTTCTGATTCTGAGTGTTGTCCAATGTATGTTCATCAAGTGTCTTTGAGTTGCAACTAGCCTCATCATCCACATGTTTCTCATCTTCTCCACCATTATCTTGTGCAATCATCATATACTCAAATATTTCCTCTGGAAATGAAGATTGGTCAATTTCTTTGGCTTCAATGCTTCCATTCGTGTCTTCAAGAACGAAACTAATGCCAATAAATTCTTCAAAATGGGTGTTTTCTTCTAAATTGGCCTCTTTGTGTGTTTCATCAACCAGAAAGTCCTCATAGTAGCTACCAAGGATGTCATCTAACCATGTGACTGACACATCATGAGAACTCTCTCATGAGGACTCAACTTTTGAGTCGTTTTCCTCTTCTGTGTAAACTGAAGAATCAGAATCTACAAAGCCCCATTAACAACAACACAATACCAGTCACTAGGGCGAACATCTGACCTAGTTAACCCAAATGAAGATCCTCCTCTTCCTCCAAACGCACCAAAATCAATTATGTCTCCATATTTTGAGTCCCCACATCACTAGCATGAATCTCTCCTCTGAAAGTTCAGGTGCTGACATGACCTGCAGTTCCAGTCTCCTGGTTTGCTCATATTTACTTCCCTGCAAAACACTGTTGCATTCACCAAAAACAATCATGGTTATTACAACACTTTATGAGTACATACACTATGAATGAACCAAGTCTGAAATGTTGAATACATTTTTCTGGTAGCATATTTATTGCCACATTACATGTGTAATATGTTTATGCATAGTACTAGGCACTAGCTAGCTTGCTAGCATCATGCTTATTATAATATTGGGACAAATCTAAAATAAAATAACTCAGTCTTGGATTAGCTTCTTTGAAACATATGAAAACAAGTTACGAGGATGACATAAAATAGCACTCTAGTAGAAGACAGATTCATCACATTACTATAAATGTGAGCTTCTGGAGAGTCTAAGATTTTAATCACTGAATAACTACATAGAGAGTTCTTTATCCATCTCTCTTTTCTCCTTTGATTATTTCTCCACTTTCTATGGAACCAAACAAAAAATTCACAAGCATCTATTTTAGTGTGTTGGACTTTACTAGATAAGTTATTGTGCAAATGCTGAGAGAAAAATTATAATTTTCAAAGCAAAGAAGACACATAATAATAAGTTATATTACCCAGTAACCAGCATGTAATCCACGAACCTTCTAATGAATAAATAGAAAATATGTGAGCCATCATACCTAAACAACTTGCAAAGGCCAAATATTGCAGCCTCTGAGCTTGAACTGGTATCTCATTTGCAATATCATGGTGAATGATTAGGAAAAGTGGAGGCCAATTCTTATCATCAACAGGAACACCAGCTGATAAGCATATTTATTTTTCAAACAAGAAAAATAGGTTATTAACTCAGCATAAATATAGAGACAATTGAAGGGGCAACATGGTGGGGTTTTGTCATTCACCTCTAGAAACAACCTCTTCTCTTTTTTTATTTCCTACATATGCTTTTTCAAAGGGTCATAAAATCAACAAAAAGTATAGGATAAAATTAACAGTAGCAAGAGCAAGACTTGTACATTCAGTTAGCTAAAGAAATATAGGTATATCACTATTGATGACATTAACAAAAATAATGCTTAATTGTAAATAAAATCTACCTTCTCTCTCCATTTTAAATCTGCTTCCCAAGCTGCTAGCTCCTGACCTTTTTTTCTTCGAGTCCTATAAAATATCATGGAGAACAAAATCAACCCATCCAAAAATAATCTTACAATCTTAAGAGAAAGTCTTTGAATTAGCAATGACATTACATTTGTAGTATACAAAGGAATATCAACTGTAGCATTATGTCTTTGACCATAGCCTAGTGGTTTAGATGCTACTGGTGGACTACGTGAACAATTTTGTAAGAACCAATAGCATGAAAAATATTGTAAAATCAAACAATAAACATTAAATATCAAGCCTTCAAAACTAGCAAATTGCACAAGAGATGACAGTTATAATGTCAACGTTATTTCACAAATGTGGTCTAAAATTAGAATATAAAGTTAGTTCATCAGAATCTACAAGGTCTTCAACTAACTAAATATCTCTTGTAAACACATATGCAGCAAAATTAACTCTGAACTCATGCCCAAACCAAGCCCTCGGTTATGTTCTGTTGTAAATGATACACATCGCATTTAGGCAATTTAGCAAGTGAGAGCAAAGTGGCACAAGTAGTCGCGAACCTCCAAAGAAGTCGCGGACCTTCGAAGCAACCACGAACCTCCAAAGCAGTCGCAAACCTCCGAAGCAACCACTAACCACCGAAGCAGCCGTCGTGAACACCACAGATATAGAAGAAAACGCACTTGAAAACAAACATCTGGCTGTGAATTAGACAAGTAAGAGATTTATGACGTGAGAAATTGGGAAATCTAAAAGGATGAAAGTTGTGATTCAGATACGCAAAGAGTGAAATTGTTTCTCTGTAACTCAAAATTGAATGTTAGGTTTAGACATGAAGATGTTAGGTCTAGCTTGCATTCTCACTAGGAAAAATGAAATGAATGAAAAATAGAAAAAAGGGAAAATGAAAAGTATACCAAAAATAGAAAAGAGGAAAATTTTCCATGATTCATTAAATAACCATTGAAACTTATCAGGGATTTGAAAAAACCCCACTATGTATTTCTCTTATCAAGGGTTATTATAACCTCCATTAAAAAAACCCTTCTAAAATTAACTTTTTTTGTAGTGTAATAATAATAATAATAATAATAATAATAATAATAATAATAATAATATCACTATAATAATATTCCGTGATAATAATAATAATAATAATAATAATAATAATAATAATAATAATAATAATACAACTCCATATATATAAAGATATATTCTATATAAAGATATACATCACTAACAAAATAAATAAAAAATACAAGTAATTAGAGATAAAATGAAAGAAAAATCAATTCAATCGACACATGTCAAGTGAATAAGATATACATTTTAAACACTTCGGTGGGGTATTGTTCATAATAATAATAATAATAATAATAATAATAATAATAATAATAATAATAATAATAATAATAATATATATAAAGAAATATTATATATAAAGATATACATTAAAATAAATAAATAAAAAGCGTAAGTAATTAAAGTTAAAATAAAAGAAAAATCAATTGAATTGACACGCGTCAAGTGAATAAGATAAACATTTCAAAAATTTCAATAGTGAGTATTGTTAATAATAATTAAAATAATAATAATAATAATATAACTACATGTTTATAAAGATATATTATATATAAAATATATATTAACAACAAAATAAATAAAAAATACAAATAATTAAAGGTAAAATGCCAGAAAAATCAATTGAATTGATATGTGTCAAGTGAATAAGATAAATATTTTGGACATTTCGGTGGCGTATTATTTTCTTATTTTGTAATAGATGTAAGAAATTGGTAAAATATGATACCATATACAATAAAAGAAATAAACACAAAACGAATACTAATGCTACTAATACCAACACTAATATTAATTCAAATAATAAAACTACCAATAACACAATCAGTAATTATAATATCAATAATAATAACATTAATAATAATAATAATATAATAGATAATAATAATAATAATAATAATAATAATATAATAAATAATAATAATAATAATAATAATAATAATAATAATAATAAGTAATTATAATTTTATGATTACTAATATTAATAATAAATTTAATAATAATGTATAATAATTGTATTAATATATTATATATTAATATTACAAATAATAATAATAGTAATTTTTCTATCAATAATAATATTAATAAATTTAATAACAACAATAACAATAAATAATATATAATATATCTTATATAATATATAATATATAATAATATTAATAAGTATTAATTTTTTTATATTATAATTAATAATAATAATAATTTCTTTAATTTTATCTTTTCTCATATTAATATTAATAATAATATTAATATATTATATATTAATATTACTAATAAAATTAATAATGTTATTATTGTTAACATTATTAATAAATTTAATAATAATAATAATAATAGTAATATATAAGTTGTAACATCTCAAAAACTGAATAACCTCAAATTAATAAAACATCACATACATGAATATTCAGAGAGTACGAAGTTTAGGTTATAAAGGTATATCATACGTCAGATATACCCAGATTACAAAGAAAGGGCTCCACACGGTCCAAGCAGAAAATACACTAAAAAAACAAAATAATTAAACTAGGTCTCATTCGGAAAAGAGAAACATAAATAATAAAACTCTTCAGTGATGGACCCCACAATGGCCCAATACCCATCCAATCCATCAAGCTGCAGCATCCCTATTATCATTACCACTGTCAGGGGTTCTCGCATCTGCTCACATCAACAAGGTTGATGATCATCGCGAGGATAGAGACCACACATAACACACAAGCAAGCAAAAGGGTAAGCTAGCGAAGAAGTCATCATATCATGCACTCAACATACCATTTCACATTCAAACATACACAGCAGACACCCACATGTGAAGTACTCATCCATATCAAACCCTAAGACTTAACTATCCGGATACGTATCTGAGGCACCACCACGTGACAGTGGAATTATGTCCTACAAATGAGGCGTCACCGCGAGGCCTTCACGGAATTATACCCTTACAAGAGGCACCACCACGTGGCCTTCGTGGAATTACGCCCTGGCCCTGAGGCACCACCACGACCTCCCGTGGAATTACGTTCTTTTGTCGAGGCACCACCAGGGACTCCCCTTAAGAGGGTCCATGGAATTACGTCCAACCGATGAGGCGCCACCAAGATCTCTCACTACAAGAGTCATGGAATTATGCCATACCCATACTGTAAACATGTTCCACCAACCAATCAATAATTTCCCATAACATAAATATCATGTATAAACAACAATTCATACAACTCATGCTTTCCAATTCATACCCAATCAAACCACATGCCATTTCCATTTCAAATGTAACATATTACTCATGCCATCATCACACAACCCTTCTAGTAAGGCATTTGGGTCAGATAAACTAGCCACACATCAGTGAACCATTCAACAACAGCATCAAAACCTGCCCGCTGCCTCGCCCAAGCTAACAGGGCTCGCTCAGGCGAGAGGGATCCTCTCGCTCAGGCAAATCCCATCTCGCCAAGGCGAAGGCGCGACAAAGGAACATGGGGCTCTGTGGGGTCTCGCTCAGGCGAGCCCCTTCTTGCCTAGGCGAGAGCACTCCTCGCTCAAAAAGAACATAAGTCGCCTAGGCGACAATTCGAGTGGCAGAATCTGGGCGAGCATCTGATAATCTCACTTAGGCGAGTCTAGCTCGCTTGGGCGAGAAAACCAGCACTCTCCACTATTTTCTCGTTCAGCAGCCACAAACACGAAACAAAACATGTTTTAACATAACCCAGATCAGATGCAATGACAACCAAGTCGTACAAACACGAACTAACAGCAAATTAATAGAAAACACAAGAAAATGAAGGTCCTAGCTTCCCTTACCTAGAACTAGCTAGACCGGGGTTTCAACTCCAACAGTGGGACGTAATAGTACAAGGGAGAGGTGGCTAGCTACGCGAATCAAGAGGATGAACAGAAACCCTAGCAGAGCTTCTGGGAAGAGGTTAGGGCTTGACAACTGCGATTTCTGCGAATGAATGGAAAAGATTAGGTTAGGGCAGACTAAGGGTATGGTTCCCCCTTCTTAGGCCAGCCCTAGGCCCAACCAACTTTGGGGCAGCCCTTAAGGATTTAGGCAGAAAAGAATAATAAAATTAATGGGCCTTACATTCTCCCCAACAAGAAAATTTTTCGACCTCGAAAATAAAACTTACCAAGTAAAAAGGTGCGGGTTTGATTTCCTCATATCCTCCTCCAACTCCCAAGTAGAGTTACCTGCCCTCCAATCCCAGATGATCTTAACCAGTCTGACTGTTTTTCCTCTGCATTCCTCCACCTTGCTATCCTCTAGAGCAATGGGTGGCACTTCCACAGTGAGGTCCTCCCTGATCTGTATATCCCCAGCTTCCAACACATAGGCCGGATCAAACACATACTTCCTCAATTGCGACATGTGGAACACCGGGTGAAGATTTGCCAACTGAGGAGGCAAAGCTATATCATAAGCCACTGGTCCAATCCTCCTCGAGATCTGATAGGGGCTAAGGAACTTAGGAAAGAGCTTTCTTGAGCGGAGCGCCCTTCCCACACCAATGGTTCGGGTCACCCTCAAGAACACATGATCCCCAACCTCAAATTCCAAAGGTCTCCTCTTACGGTCAGCGTAAGCCTTCTGTCTACTCTGGGACGCCTGCATTCGGTCCCTCACCAATCTCACTTTCTAAGTGGTTTGTTTCAACAACTCTGGTTCAACCAACACTGCCTCCCCATCCTGATACCAACACAAAGGAGTCCTACACTTTTGGCCGTAAAGAGCCTCATAAGGTGCCATCTCTATGCTTGCATGGAAATTATTGTTGTAGGTGAACTCAATCAACGGTAACACTTCATCCCAAGCACCCAAATGATCTAGTATGCATGTCCGCAATAAGACCTCAAGTGACTGGATTGTTCTCTCAGACTGACCATCTGTTTGAGGGTGATAAGCTGAACTCATCGTGAGTTTGCTTCCCAAAGCACCCTACAAGGTTTGCCAAAACCATGATGTGAACCGTGGATCTCTATCTGATACAATGCTCGAAGGCACCCCATGCAATCTCACAATCTCCTTGATGTACAACTGAGCCAACTTAACCATAAACATCCTCAGGTTCATTGCTAAGAAATGCGCACTCTTGGTCAGTCGGTCCACTATGACCTAGATGGTGTCATGCCCTCTAAAAGTTTGTGGCAAATGGGTCACAAAGTCCATCGAGATGCTATCCCATTTCCACACTGGTATCTCTAGGGGCTGTATCATCCCGCCGGATCTCTAGTGCTTTACATTTGCCTTCTGACAGGTCAGACAGGCAGACACGAATTGTGCCATATCCTTCTTCATCCCTTGCCACCAGAAAGCTTTCCTGAGGTCTTGATACATCTTAGTCATGCCTGGATGCAAGCTAAGACGACTCTTGTGCCCTTCCTCAAGGATTAGCCTTTTCACCTCCACATCATCAGGCACACACACTTTGCCCTGGAATCTCAATATGTCGTCGTTACCCAAAGCGAAGTCCTTTTCCCTTCTGACCCTAATTGCTCCCTAACCTTGCTCAGACTATTATCCAACAGTTGTCTTTCTCTAACCGAGTTCAGGAAGTCACTAGATATGGTCAGATTACTACATCTAATGAATCCCGACTCCAACTCCGCCTGCAGTTTCATGTCTCTGAATTTCTCCAGCAATTCCACCTCCTTGATCATGAGATGAGCGGTGTGCACCGTCTTCCTACTTAGAGCATCGGCTACTACGTTCGCCTTCCCTGGATGGTACAAAAGCTCAAAATCATAATCCTTCAAGAATTTCATCCATCTTCTCTACCTCATGTTTAACTCTTTCTGGTCGAATAGGTACTTCAGACTCTTGTGATCACCAAATACCCGGAATTGAGCACCGTAGAGGTAGTGCCTTCAAATTTTCAAGGCAAATACTATAGTTGTCAGCTCCAGGTCATGAGTGGGATAGTTTCTCTCATGCACCTTGAGTTGCTTCGATGCATATGCCACTGCCTTCTTCTCTTGCATCAGAACACAACCAAGTCCAAGGTGAGATGCGTCACAATAAACCTCAAAGGGTTTTCCAACATCCGAGATAACCAATATCGGGGCGCTCGTCAAACTTCGCTTCAGCTCTTGAAAACTTTCCTCACACTTATCCGTCCAAGCGAAGGGTTGGTCTTTCTGAGTAAGTTGGGTCAGGGGCGCCACTATCTTGGAGAATCCCTCTATGAATCTCCTATAGTAGCCAGATAAACCCACAAAGCTTCTGATTTCGGTTGCTGACTTGGGACTTTCCCACTTAACCACTGCATCGACTTTTGCTGGATCTACCGCAATGCCTTGCGTAGATATCACATGGCCCAAGAATTGTACCTCATCCATCCAGAATTCACACTTAGACAGTTTAGCATATAGTCGCTTCTCCCTCAGGATACCAAGCACTAGCCTCAGGTGCTCGACATGCTCTTCCTGAGTCTTGGAATAGATAAGGATGTCGTCTATGAAGACTACGACAAACTTATCCAAGAATGGCCAGAAAATTCTGTTCATGTAGTCCATGAACACTGTCGGAGCATTGGTCACACCAAAAGGCATAACCACATACTCGTAGTGTCCATACCGGGACCTGAAGGCCGTCTTCTGTACATCATCCACCTTCACCAGAATCTGATGATATCCCGACCACAAGTCAATCTTTGAAAACACCGAGGATCCATGCAACTGATCCATCAAGTCATCTATTCTCGGGAGGGGGTACTTGTTCTTGATGGTCATCTTGTTCAACTGCCTGTAGTCTACACACAACCGCGAACTCCCATCTTTCTTCTTCACCAGTAGCACCGGCGCTCCCCAAGGTGAGGTACTGGGCCAGATAAACTGCTTCCCCAATAAATCCTCTATCTGTTTCTTGAGTTCCACCAACTCTACTGGAGCCATACGGTATGGAGCCATCGACACTGGCCCGGTTCCAGGTACCAAATCAATCGAGAACTCCACTTCTCTACTAGGGGGTAATCCTGGTACTTCCTCTAGGAACACGTCTTCAAATTCTTGTACTACCGGTATCACAGACTTCATCTCTTCTCTCTCCATCCCCAGGTGTGTAAAGATCAGGAAACACTGAGCACCGTCCTGTAGCTCCTTCATAACACCGTGAGATGATAACAACTTAGGCTCCTCTAAGTTGGGAAATAACAGCCTCTTCTCGCTGCAGTCTATAAGGATACGATTGGCGGAGAGCCAATCCATTCCTAGGATTACTTCCAACTCCTGTAGAGGTAGGCAGATCAGATTCACTTTGTACCTGCGGCCTTCTACCTCCACTGGACACCTAGCACACAAGGACGATGTCCTGACCAAACCCGATGCCGGAGTAGATACCACAAGGTCACATTGCAATTCACAAACTGGCAGGCCCAACCTTTGCACACAAGTTTCAGACACAAAAGAGTGTGTCGCTCCAAAGTCATACAAAACACATGCAGATTTACCAGCAATCACACAACGACCCATGACAAGGTTACCTGAGATTGCTGCCTCCTGCTCCAGTCATGGTGTACACTCTGCCCGATGCTTGAGGCCTGTTGCCTCTCCTCCTCTACTGATTCTGGATTGGGGCTGGAATTGGAGTACACGTCACTGTCCTCACAAGGGTGGGGGCAATCTTTGTCGAAGTGGCCCTCCTTGCCACAATTGTTGCACCTATTGAAGCCTGCAAGCTAGGGGCAGACATTTCTCTTGTGCGGTCCCCTACACTGGTAGCACTGAACCCTGCTCTACTGGGAAGAAGACTCCCTAGATCCCTGGGACTGGAAATGGGGCCTAGTATAGGGCTTCCTCCTCTCCTCATGCCTATGCCTATGGTTGGACCCAGACAGTCCTCCCACTCTCTACTGGTGAGGGTGCTGAGTTTCTACTTCCACCTTCATCTTTTCCATGACCCTGGCCTTCTCCACCAAGGCTGCAAAATCCTTGATGGATAGCGGGGCCACCATCAAACGGAGGTCTCCACGGAGGCCATTCTCGAACTTCCTGCATCACCACTCTTCGTCCAGTGGCATGGTGTAGAAACGGATGAGGTGCTTAAACTTTTCTGCATACTCAGTCACGGACTTGCTTCCCTGGGTCAACTGTAAAAATTCTACCTCTTTAGCGTATTTGACGCTGTCATGGAAAGTACTCAAAGAGAAACTTCCTCCTAAAGATATTAGAAATTAGAAATTATGAATTATGAATTATGAATTATAAATTATAAATTATAAATTATAAATTATAAATTATAAATTATAAATTATAAATTATAAATTATAAATTATAAATTATAAATTATAAATTATAAATTATAAATTATAAATTATAAATTATA
>Ga0209589_1012632_pt1 | contig 11388 bp, 8 predicted proteins | sample CowpeawhiteBW_FD_187525 | JGI IMG/M metagenome (GOLD analysis project Ga0209589, IMG submission 187525) | Root nodule microbial communities of legume samples collected from California USA - Cow pea white BW (SPAdes) (version 2) | ecosystem: Host-associated > Plants > Roots > Nodule | place: USA...
TTCAAAAAATCCAGAAGCTGACACGTGGCACCCCATTTAACACCGTTACTCTACCACTAACGGAAAGGACTTGATTGGGTCAAATTTCCCAAAATAGGGACCAGATTGAGATAAAAAATAATTGAGGAACCAAATTCAAATTTTGCTACGAAAATGGGGACTAATAGTATAATTTAACCTATAATAAACATCCACCACATGCATAATATTTCACATGCTATACGTTTTGTCGGTGAAAAAAACTTAAATGGTGCTATTTTCATTAAACACTGTTCTATTTGTACTCAATATTTTCATCATATCTAACCAAATGTGTGCCAATATTCTGTTCTCAAGGACAAAAGCAAATGTAGCATATAGTTAACGATCACCACACTGTTTGCATGAAATTCTTCCCATTATATATGTACAGTAATGATGGGTCGTTCGAAGATTTATAAGGAAGAGTACATGTATTTAATTTTTTCATCTTTTACCTGTCATTTAGCTTAACAGTGGTCTGTCTTTTTAGAAAGGATTCAGAGACAATATATGATTTTACGAGTCTTTACATTTAATTTTTTTACTTTTATTTAATGTAGGATTTATGCACAAACATCGGTTAATATTGATGTAAGGTATGTGGTAATCATATATTGACATTGATTAATATTGATGCAGGGTGTATGGTAATTATAAACGGACATCAGTTAACATTGATGTAGGATATGTGATTAGTGTCCAAGTGCATAGACTAATATTGATGATTATACATGAGCATTAGTTAACTTTGGTATAGGTGTGTAGTGAAAGGAAATTCTTGAAATGGTTTATTTCTAAGTGAATATATTCTTTTACGGTGAAGTATGATTATTGGTACAACAATGGAGATATGTATATTTTAAACTTGACACAGATTGTTGAGTTGATGAAAATAATACATCTTAATTCCACATCATCTAAAATCAGCAAGGGAGCAGGTGTATAATGGATTCTAAGTCGTAGTTTTAGTTGTCCTCATGTCTAAAACATTTTGAGCTTATATATGATTTTTTTTTTTTTACTTTTGTTATAGAGTATTATGAGGTGTAATTAAATTCTTGTTCTACAGGATATAATATGTGTGTATTTGGAGTCAAGGGGGAAAAGTTGTCGATTTATTGTACAAATTTTCATAATGCTATTTTCTGGTTGTCATTAGAAAGTGACCGTTAGTTTTCTTTTGGATTTAAAGTTTCCTTTATATTATTGTATATCTTGTGCTAGATCTTATCTTTCTATTGATATGGTAATTCTTGACATAAAGACTAATCTTTTGATTGATTTTTTTTTTCCATCAATATAAGATAATAATTCTACTTTGATAAGGAAGTTCCGTTTGTTTTTAACCGCAAGGGAATCCTGGTTTATGTTTTAAGCATGCGGTCAACCTTTTGAGTATGGAATCCTTGAAAGAGATTTTGGTGTTTTGAGGGATTAGTGATTTGATTTTGGATCCAAAAATATCTTTGGATACCAAAAGAAAAGGGACAAGTGAAAAGAAAAGGCTTTCATGTGTCTATTTTTATGTTTTGGTTCCAAAATTTAACTAACTCTCGCTTTAAAATCTCCAACGACTGCATTTAGGAGTGGGCCAATAGGTGTAATTAACATGCATAATTGAAAGAGATGAAGAAACTGTTTGCCAGTAACAAATTGCATCACTGGGAAAAGGAAAGGTTGAGGGCCAGGATATAACAATTCTCACTACTTCTATCTCTCAATTATTAATTAATGCATAATAATCAGAGACAAAAACACACCCAAAGATATTGGATCAGAGAATAACTAATCTGTAATTTCTTTTCTTTGTACTTTTTCTGCTGCTTGCAGTTTTATTGTTACCTATAGTATAACTTTTTTTATTCACAACCTTTTTTATTCACATGTTCTTCTGGTTTTATCAGTTATTAAGGGTTAAATATGTTTTTGGTTTCTTAAATTTGAGTAAAATTTGGAATTAGTCTCTTTTTAAAATTTTTGACCAATTTAGTCATTCGTCTTTATAAATGCGTGGATTTAGTCTTTTTAACCAAATTTTGTTAAGTTTATTTGAAGTTTTAAGCAAGCACATTTCATGATAATATTTGGATTATTTATACCATTTAACACATTTTTGCTTCAATGTTATAACTCAAATATTATCATAAAACACATTTGAAATGTTAAATAAACTTAACAAAATTTGGTTAGAAGAACTAAATTCACACATTTCTAAAGATGAAGGACTAAATTGGTCAAAATTTTTGAAAAATGACTAATTTCAAATTTCAATGAAACTTAAAAGACCAAAAACATATTTAACCTTTAAGTTAATTTCAATATGTTTCATAGAGAAACTAAAATAGTTTAGTACAAAATCATGATGGTGTATAGATGAATTGATTATTGAAAGAGAATAAAGGATGGAATGGATTTAAGAAGCAAAATTGAGTTAATAGAAGTATAGAAGCATTTATATATGTTCAATCGTGTGGACATTAGGTAAACAACCTTGTCAATTTTCTATGGTTAGAACTATCTTGTCATTACTCATTACTATAATTATTAAGCTAGCTATTGTGTCCCACTTATGTTTCATCTGTTTAAATCAAACAACTTGTTTGAAGCAGTGAAATTGATTATGAAACTAGCCATCAAGAGGATAAGGTAATGTAAAATGAATTTTAGAGATATTTTTCACTATCTAATACACTATAATAAAATATCAAATTAGCTTCTCAACAATGCGTATATTATTAGAATCGATTAATGCAATGTCAAAAGTTAATTTGTTTTAAAAAATTAAAAAGTTTAAAATTATTTTACATTCAATTTTATATTATGTACGTGTATGTCAGTTATGTCTATTCTCACTATAAAGAAACAGGGGTGAGAGGAAAACCGTATCCGATCAAATTTGAAGTAAATTTGAGGTTGGATTCGATTGAATAAATCAGTAACGTAGATAAATAAAATTGAGTAAAATAGATAATCAATCATAAATTCATATTATTTTTGACTACTACTTGCACTCATTTTGAAAAATTTATTAAAAGTAAAACTTAATTTTTGAGTCAATTTTTTAGTGGTAGCTTCTTGAATGATCCACAAAATTTTTCATATTTAATTTTTGAAATCAAATCTTTGAAAATAGAATTGATGGGAGCAATTCAACTTTTTCCTAATTTGCATTATCCACCAAATGTAATGCATTTAATTCTTGAAATTATGTTGACCTTTAATTTAGTTAGATTGGCTTTGAGTAATTAATTTGATTGATTTACAATTTTCATTGATTCCTTTAATTGTTCATCATCCACATATTCATTGGACTCTATAAGATTGGGCTTTGATTTTCATCAATCTGACTCATGTTAAATATTCTCGGATTATCTTTTCCTTATAAAAAAAATCCAATGCTAAAATTATGCAAAATGCAACAAATTTAATAAAATTTAATTATATTATGTTTTTATTAAAAGATTCTAAATGCATTATTTATAAGAATAATAATCAGCTTAGAAAATACACTTAGATCAAGAAATAAGGAATAAAATAACATACATCACTTATATTTGTGTGTTTTTGTTTGTAGAGTCTTTACATTGCACATATTAGTCATAGATTCTATTTTGAAAATATGTGGTAGTGAAAAAACTTGAAATGATTTTTTACAAAAATATTTTTTAAGAAAAATATCACTTTTTGATGACAATTAAAATTTTAACCGGCATAGAAAATAACATATTCTATGACGAGTTTTTAAAACCTCAGTAAAAAGTTTAAATTTTTTTATGTTGTATGTATATCTATGTCGTTTATATAACCGTCATAAAAAACATATTTTAACTTTCATAAAAAATGTTTTTTGGATTAGTGCAATGTTAATATCATCATGCATAGAGTCTTTAAGTGAAACCAAGTAAAAGGCCCTTAAATAACCGATTTGCCAGATTATGTGTGTTTCCATGGATAACATCAGTACTCAAGAAAGATGGTATTAGGAGCATGTGCATGAATTATCACCAATAAAAAAATTATGAAGAACAAAATCTCCTTAGAATAATTATTATATTGTTTAATTTTTCTTTTTAGAAGCAATAAAAAATATAAGTTATTATTTGTGAACATAGTTGATTATATCTATGCAAAATCATTTTTTGTATAAATTCTTTTTAATTTCTTGTAGGTATAATTTACATTTGCTTTAAAACATTATAAGAAAAGCTCTAAGAACCTTCAACAAATTGTGATAAAAGATTTTTTTTTTTTATAGATTCTATAAGACACAGTTATCATTGTTAAATTTTTTAATTGCTCTTACATACTTTAAATATTTGTTAGTTTCAGGTGATTTTTTTTTTTTGTGATCTATGCTAAACTTAGGTTTGGTATTTTATACAATAGGTTTTTCCATTGTAATTTATATCTTTTAATAGGTTTTTAAGAGTGTTGGTTCATATTTTGAGTGATCAAATATTTTGCATGTAAAATGTGGTTGTAATAAAACAATATCAAAATAATGTAAATAATCTCTCTCAATATAATATGGATGGATATAAAATAAGGAAGATTTAAACTAATTTAAAATTTAACGTGTCATATTTCTTTATTTTCTTTTTAAATGATGTCAGGTATTACTCTATTGTATGATATCTCAAAACACACCGATCATTTACCATCATAATATTTCTTGCTTTAATTTGTTAAGTGATTTTTTATTATAAGAAAATTCTTAAATAATGATCAATTTTAATGACAAAAAATAATTAGTTATTATAGTAAACAATTTAGATATCCATTTATAAACTAAAAATTATTGGTAACTAAAATAATATCTATTATGAATAATTGGTATATATGTAAATTGGTAACCTATGATGCACGAATACGATACATGTATCAGATACGACACATATCCAATACGTCGATACATATATCTTGAAAATAATAAGATATAATATGTGATATATGAAAATTGAAAAGTGTGCGATAATTCTTAGAACATGATATATATATATATATATATATATATATATATATATATATATATATATAATTGTTATCACGTGGAAACAAATTAAAATCATATGTATTAAAGTTGCCAATATAAAAGAATTATGAATTATTGTCATCATAATACTGCTTTATAGATTAGATATTTTATTGATGAACTTTGATAAATCTTGAAGTATAGACATGAGTAGATGTTAAGGATACATGAATCAAATTGAAGTATTAATGTTTCATATTTGGTAATTAAAATAATTTTAATTATGAATTGGTCTCTAAATTAGTCTCCAAATAACTAATTAGAGACCAATTCCTTTGATATCAAAAACATTGTTAGCTAATGTTATTAATCAACTTAAAAATCAATTAATGAGAAAAACTATTTATGTTAAAAAAAAGTTTTTAAATTGATATCCAAATTTGTCACTACTATAACTAGTTATTTTTTATTACTAAAATTGGTTATTATTTAAGAATTTTTTATAATTTTTTTAACTAAAAATTTCTAAATTAGTTGATTCAACAAAAAAAACTTTTGAAGATAAATTCCTCTTTCATTGTTTTTTAAATGCCAATTCAACTTCTTATTTGGATAAGACTTAACTTTCTCTATGTTAATATCAAATTACAGATATATAATTGTCCACCTCTGCTCTTAAATGTTACACTAATTTAAATACAATTTTTGAACTTTCAAAACTATACAACGTTTATTTATTTATGTTCAACTTTTTTTTATCAAGAAATTTAGTGTGATTTTTTTTCAAACAATTAACTAGGTTACTTTAATATATATATATATATATATATATATATATATATATATATATATATATATATATATATATATATAAATATTTCATAGAACTATGCTAACCGAAAGAAAAAGAGTGAGGAAAATGGCTAGATAAAAGTTATACCAGTTAGCTCGTGAAGCTTTATATATAATAATTTTATTAGTTTTATGCCATAAATTATTATATATAATAATTTTTTAGTTTTATTATATACTTTTCATTTTATTAGTTTAATTATACTAACAATAATTTATAATTATTTTTTCAATACTTTAATTAAAAACACGATCTATAAAAAATATTTCATACTCGTTGTAACTGCATTACTATAATTTTTTAACTGATTAGCAATATAATTTTTATGTTCATAAATCGTTAAAGTAAAATTAGATATATAATTATCTTTTTAGCCTAACTATTAATTATTTAATTCAATTTTATTACTTTTTATTAATAAAAGGTTTTATCAAATCATTTAATTTAGAAAAAAAAACAATGTGATTCTTCGGTTTATTTAAGTTAAATTGGTATTATTAATCTTATAAATTACGAATACATATTGGTTATGAATTGTCATTTTATATAAGTTAAAATAGTTTATATTTACTATGTGCTAATGATGTTATAGCTTATCAGATGAAGAAGAATTACATTGTTACATTTTCAAAATTAAGAGAATTGATTAAATATCTTATTAAGGGAGAGGTTAAAGTGATTAAAAAAATAAATAGTACAAAAAAAATTAATAAACCGAAATTTAACTCAGTTTGTAATAAATTGAAGATTATATTTAAAAGATGCAAGCTTTTTAGCTTCCACCATCGTTTTTTTTTTGTCTTTTTCCCTCTCATAATTACTTATTAACTATGCCTAAACTACTTAATTTTTCAAAAATTATGTGGACATAAATTGAAAAAAAAAAAATCAGTTGAAAGTTTGAAATACTCTTTTAACTATTTGATAAGATATTTTGAAAAAAGGAACAACCTGGAATAATTTTACAAGAAATACAAAAAAGCTAATTTTTAACCTACTAAAAAGCACTTCATTGATTAAGTGATTCGAAATGGAATCGCTTACGTGACAGTGGCCAGTCGGGTGAGGGAGATGCCTGAGTTTTATTTAGCAATGAAAAAAATGAATCCAATATGTATAGTATTCGTATGGAGACCGTGACCGTAATCTCTGACGCTAACGGCGTTCTACATAAATATACGTATTTTTGTTTTCTTTTTTTTGGAAAATGTCATTAGATTCCTACATGCATACTTTTAACTGATTAAACCCTTTTTATCAAGTTGAAAGACTAATTAAAGTGACAGTGTTCTTTTTTTTTTTTTCAGAAGTTTATTTATTTATTTATTTTCTTCTTCCACTTACCTTCTTTCTTTCCCATGTTTGATACCACAATGCAATCTCTTTCGCTCTCTCTTTCTCTCTCCACCGTCCACTTCCTTCAGCCATCTTGTACTCTCTCTATCTCTCTATAAAAGCAAACCCAACTAGCCATAAACTGTTCCCACTCTCTCCTCAAACCCACACACAATCACAAACTTACCTTTTTCACCCATGGCTGACCCCTACTCCAATTTTTTCTCTTCCTCACCCTTCTTCCGTTTCAATCACCATTTCCCATCTTCAAACCCTTCTCCGCACGCTCCCTATGTCCACCACAACTTCATCAACCACTCCAAAACCAGCGACACCACTTTTCTCCACTACCACCACCACCACCACCACCACAACCCTGCAACTTTTTCTTCTTTTCCACCTTCCCCTCCCTTGAGAGAAGAACTACCCCTCTTGAGACTCAGTCCAGCGAAGCAAGAGGAGGAGGAGGAGGAGGACCTGTCTTGCACTGGAGCCATGGATGTGGAGGAGAGGATGCACATCCACCCCAAAGAGGAAGAAGATGATGAAGATGCCACCGTCACTGTTGCACTCCACATAGGGTTGCCAAGCCCTAGTGCTGCTGAGATGGCTTCCGTCCTCTCTTCTTCCTCGGAGACCACTGACAAAGATCATGGAGATGCTGCTGCTGAGGATTCTTCTGCCGGCTTCAGACTCAACAAGGGCCAGTACTGGATCCCTACTCCTTCTCAGATTCTCATTGGCCCTACCCAGTTCTCTTGCCCTGTTTGCTGCAAAACTTTCAACAGATACAACAACATGCAGGTATATGTCACACATATCAATGACTGTCACACAACGTTTTTAAATTGCAGAAGTGGTCGCAACTTCTCATGTTTTTTTTTTTAATGTTGTAACAAGTAACAGTGGATGCAACCGTAGTTGTGGTCACCGACACCCCAAAACTCTTCATGTTGCTGCTGAAATTGTGGTTGGAGACTTATTTTAGAAGCTATACACCCTTTCGAATTCTTTCTTCGTGTCCCTTTTCTGCTACTTTTTTTTTTTATGAGGTTTTCTTCCTCTACTCCCTTTCTAATTCAAGGTCCCAAAAGAAAAAAATTAAAATGAAAAGATTTTTTTTCCCCCTTACCTTTGCTTCTGCTTCTCCTTTCTGTCTATAACTTTCTTCCCTGATTTGAACCGCTAACGGTTCCTCGATGCTTCGATGGAAAGAGGAAAAAGCTTGGGTTGTAATCTATGCTACTTGTCTTCTGCTTTTCCTTTCCTTTCTTTTCTTTATTTTTTTCTATTTATAAATTATTTTCATCCTTTTTTTTCCAGGTCTATAAATCATGATTTCGCTTCTAGTCATAATTTTATTTGATCTTTTTAAAGAGTTTAATTTGGGGTTGGTTTTTGCATGGTGAGCGGGTTTGATATATATAATTTGGTTAAATAATGAACGAGTGGTTTCTGATCCAGACTGAGACTGGGATCAGTACCTTACCACCTTTCCTTTTCGTTGATTAAACAACTCAAGCTATGTTCCTTATGCCTTCGGTGCATTGAAGTCTGCGCTCTTTATATATTTTGGTAGAACTGAAAATCTTGCAGAGTTTCTTCCAGATCGCTCAGATAATTACACCAATTCCGTTTCTCTTTGTGGTCCTTTGGTTCTGAATGCCCCATACATGGGACATAGCTAGCCTACAACTACTCCTCTCTTTCCCTTTTTCGTTTGTCCTCCTTCTTTTACCATTGCAAACAAAACTATCAACGAACTAGTACTCATCTAAATTTTATTAAATTTGCTCTTTACGAATATAGCCTTTTTGTTCTTTTGAAGCGACCACTATCAAAGCTTACATATATAACAACACCTCCAGCATTCCTCTTCATTCCCAGATGCATTCCTTCAATTTGAAAAGGAACATCTTAGCACCTTTCTGGATGTTATATGTTAATATATAATGCTCTACAAATTCACCATGAAACTGATTTTTGTGTGGTTTAACTGAGGGGTTTTCAGATGCATATGTGGGGGCATGGATCACAGTACAGAAAAGGACCTGAATCTCTGAGGGGTACCCAACCAACGGGCATGCTGAGGCTTCCTTGCTATTGTTGTGCTCCAGGGTGCAGAAACAACATTGATCACCCGAGATCAAAGCCTCTGAAAGACTTTAGAACACTTCAAACGCATTACAAAAGGAAGCATGGGATCAAACCTTTCATGTGCAGGAAATGCGGGAAGGCTTTTGCGGTGAGGGGGGATTGGAGGACTCATGAGAAGAACTGTGGCAAGCTCTGGTACTGCATCTGCGGCTCCGATTTCAAGCACAAGAGATCTCTTAAAGACCATATTAAAGCTTTTGGAAGTGGCCATGCAGCTTATGGAATCGATGGTTTCGAAGAAGAAGACGAGCCAGCTTCTGAAGTAGAGCAAGATAATGATGATTCCACCCAGTGATTAACGAGACTGCTGGGTTTATGTATGTGAATTATCCTAGTTATTTTGTCCAACGATTGGGGAATATATATAATATATAAAGCGTTGGCTTCCTATTTCAGCACTATATATATAAGCACCAAGTTCAAATGGAAAGTCAATCTTTTCTTTAATTTCTTCTTCTTTTCTGTTGGTAATATTAGCTAGAACTAGAGACTGGATACAAAACACAAAGCTGGCAAAGCTATATATATGTATCCAACTTCTTTGAATTTGTTGTCGTGTATAAGACACCTTTCCCTTCTCTTACTATGAGATGCTTAGAATTATTCTTATTTGATTTCCATATCTTCAGCAAAAGCATAGCTTAAGCTCATTGATTATTGATTAATGACAAAGTAGTGTCTCAAGTTCTATTCAAATGAATTCACTACATGTTTTTCTTTATTATGTGTGGGTTCATTCTGCCAAGCTATCAGCAGAGGCGTTACGTGTATCAGATATATTGTATATCACACATTGACCGGTGAATTAATGGGAAAAGAATAAGTGAAATTTTAGTAATGAGAAGGCAACGATGAGCATAACCGTACTTTATTGAAAAAGCAGTCAAGATGAAGAAAAGGGTTTCTGAAATACATTATATATAAAGTTTGAGGGGCATGGTGCATGTGCATGAAGAAAATATAGGTGTGGGGCATTTGAGAGATATTATGGCAGAAGGAAGTAGTATATATATAGTATTAGGTGATTAGATAGGGTTTTGATGGTGTGAAACTGAAATATACGAGAGGTTTGGGTAGTGGAGAAGAAGATAGATGGAAGATATAGCATTTGGTTGGAAAATAGAAAGCAAATGATTAGGTTTTTGAAGAGAAATAGATAATAGAAAGGAAGGAGGATATGAAAAGATATATAGGTAGGATGGGTGATATCATAATGGTCCCAGTGTGAAGTTTGCAAGGTATGAGGGTAGTACTGCAATGAAGTGGATCTGATTTGCAGCTTTGGTTAGAGAGAGAGAGAGAGAGAGAGAGAGAGATGAAAACTGCAAAACTGTGGAGCCCAAGTTGTGTTGGTTGGGCTGATTGGTAACATATACCGATGCCCCCTACACTGCATACACACACCTCTCTTCCATATCTGATGGATAAACTGTACACTGAAACGACCTTTCAGCAGATTTTTACCTCTTTTCTCTGCGAGACTCAAGACTCTTCAATCCATATGCTACGTACGTACCTACATGTATATACGTGATGTACAATTCACACCAAATCTCTGCATGCTGCTTCCATTCAGGTCAAACATTCAATTAATTAAGTCTTAAGTATTATTGATTATTATTATTATTATTAGAGTTTTTGTGAGGGTTAGAATAGATGAATGAAGTGAACAGGAAACTGTAAGTAAAGCATTTATGGAGCATCAATATCCCACCCTTTTGTTGTGGAGACCAACCCTACCACTATATTGACCTGCTGAGACTCTCCTACCTCTCTCTCACCATCATCTTTTCTGTGTGGCATTTGTGCTTTTATGGGAAGTCCCTATCCTAAAACCACCCATACCCCCAATATGCCCTGCACTCTCATTACCAAACAACCTCACAATCGACTCATCCACAATAATCATCACTTCGTTTTTTTCTTTTTTTTTTTAATTTTTTTTTTCAAAATAATATATAACGTGCAATAATTCAAATGTTAAGTACGTAACGTATGTACAACTCCATGCATGTACATGCATCCTTTAATAAAAACAACTATTGGACCA
>Ga0209589_1012638_pt1 | contig 11383 bp, 9 predicted proteins | sample CowpeawhiteBW_FD_187525 | JGI IMG/M metagenome (GOLD analysis project Ga0209589, IMG submission 187525) | Root nodule microbial communities of legume samples collected from California USA - Cow pea white BW (SPAdes) (version 2) | ecosystem: Host-associated > Plants > Roots > Nodule | place: USA...
CCACATTGCTTCAAATCCAGTGTTTCACGAGAGAACAAAACATATAGAAATAGACTGTCATTTTGTTCGTGAAAAGTTATTGGCAAAGGAAATATGTACTGAGTTTGTGGGATCGAATGACCAACTCGCAGACATGTTGACCAAGTCATTAAGGGGACCTCGAATTGAGTTTATTTGTTCCAAGCTGGGTACATACAATTTGTATGCTCCAGCTTGAAGGGGAGTGTAGAAGTAATTAATATATCTAGGAAATCATGATGTGTAAGCTAGGAGGTTGAGTGTTGGATAACCTCTAACCTAGCACCTAGTTGCAGCCTTTAATGTTTCAACTTTTGTGTATCTCTTTCATCATATATATAAATATCAGGAACAGTAGAGGGGATTTTTATCAAGCCCTCAAACATATTTTGTCTGTTTTAATTTCAACTATACTTAAGATTGAGACTAAAAATATATGAGTAGTGGACAATAGGACCACTCTCCCTCTCTTCTATTTATAATGAAACAAGTACATGGAATATGAAAAGACTGCTCTAAGTCCCTAGGCATGATTAGATACAGCAGTAGATACGGCAGTAGATAGTTTCCCACACTCAACTCCCTATACATAGGGTTAATGATACAATAGAGGAGGTAATAATTCTAACAATAATCAACAAGGCAAAAAACAAAGAATCATGTTCCTATGATGATAAATCAGTAACATTAGCATTCAATGTTTCAAAATTAATCATGTCAAACTATGAAAGTAAGATATTCTTACCTAAAATAACGACGGGATTGATCATACTTCTTAATACAATAGTAGTAGCAACCAACAGCAAACCATGATAAAGCCCTAAACCAACATAATGAGATTTAATTGTTTTACATAAGCAGCTACATATGTTAAGGAAAAGACTAAATAAAGAACAACTCTTATATGCAGCAAATCATTAGAAGACGATCAGCATCATGGACGAAGTGTTTACATCTGAGGATAATCCTTCACCAAATTGCACGCCATCAAATAGAGTTCATTTGAATGCCCAAGTTCAACAGCAGCTGCCAGATGTACTAACGTACACTTCAGATGGAAAAGATCCTTCTCAAGCAAACTGTAACAGAATAATTTAAGGTAAGTCTGGAAAACAAAAAGGAGAAATGATTGCAACCGTGAATGACACAAAAGGCCAAAGTGGTATTCATATTTCACTTTAGTCTCCAGAGTATATCCCCACTTACACATATGTTAAGTCAAAACATTTCTGATATTCACCACACTGATGGTAGTATTCAGCTTTGCAGGCCAATAGATCGGTATTAGATTTCAGTGTGCGCAAGAAAGAAGTATCAGATTGATCACTTTTACAGCTTTCATTCTCAAGTTCTCTAAACTTGGCTTCTACAACATTTTCTTTGTCATACTGCATGACAAATAAGGGATTATCTTTCAGAAGTACAAAACATGTAGATATAAGGAAATTGTACTCGTCACCTGCCATTACCTTCTTTATCAAACAAGAATAAAATGAAGAAAGCCATCCATCCTCACTACCAAATTGCAATGACGATATCAAATTTGCTTCTGAAATTCACCATACAGAGAGGAAAGACATGTATATATATTAAGATCATGTTTTAAAATCTCCAAGGGATCAGTGAAAACTTCTACCTTCCTGGCATGTAAGCATGTGATTCTCAATAAGACATTCCAAAGCCTGACATAATTATTGCCATACAGCAAGGAAAAAACAGATAACTGTTAACTAGTGTATGCGAAAAATTATCCAAGTATGTATGCTAGAAATGACAGCTTCCCCAAAGATGGAAATAATAAACTAGAGCATTATAATGAGGGCTACTGGCTACAATCAACATTGTTCCATTCTCCTTTAGAGAAACTGTGATAAGAAAAATAAACCCAGTTTCTATACCAAAAGCTGTTATAGAAGTCTAAAGTACACAAGTATTGTTTTCAGCAATAGATTGGTGCCTAATTGGCCAAAGGAGGGTGGGTGTTCTATCAGCTGGTGATGAACCAAGTGATTCACAAGCAATTGTCCCCCCAATCAGTAATTCACAAGCAATTGTCCCAACCAAGTGATCCTGGCATTACAAGATACTAGTAATGAACTTACCAAAAACAGTAAGTAGAAAATCAATGCATACCTCATAACATAAAGGATCCGCTTTTATAGCAGCTTTATACCTTTAACAAAAACAAACACAGCAGAACAAATGAGTTTTTATTATCAAATGGCACGCACATAGCATACTATTGTAACTCTTCAAATAAGTAGAGCGGCAAGCAACTATATTTCCTTGTAATAAATGTAGAAAAAGGACCAGTGATAATAAAGTTATTCATATGTATCTATAAGAGAATAAAATAAAAAGATAAAATGAATCAAACTTCTATCAGAAGTTAAATTCAACTTGTGCATTTAAACTTTTTTAAAAAAGACTACTCCAATAGCTGATGTACATAACTTGATTTTAACCTGTGGAAGATATTTTGTTCACTTTACCTCTTATTTTCTTCTTCCGTGTGAACCTATTGAGGACTTTATCCAAACTAAGTCATCTCTTTTCTACTTATCTAGAAGTTAGAATGTAACAATCAAAATGCCCCAAACATGCTCATATGTTCATATGCTCACCATAGTCTAGCCTGGGCACGGTTTTCTAGAGCCTCGTATGCTTTTCCTCTTAAGAAGCATATTGCAGAAGATATCTGTAATAGCATAATAAAATGTATTCAGATAAACAAAAAAAGGAAATAAACAACGGCAGACGTCCCGTTTCTAACAAGATATTCCAAAAATGTATCATCTACCATCTTTTCCACATTCCATTCACTTCTATACTACTATTCTAATACACCATATCAAAGACCAGAAGTAATTCCAAATTTAAATCTAAAATTAGATGTTTGGCAAACTAGGTTGTGACTTAAGAAGTAGTCATTTAAAAAAGAAATCCTACAATCTATGACTGGTTAATAATGTAAAAACCTTAAATGTACTATTGTCTGTAAGAAAAATAGAAAAGTTACAAGTTAAAAAAATGAAACTCACATTGATTTCACGATCTTCACAATCTTTATCCAAGTACATGACATTCGAGTCCTTGGTATCAGAAACATTTCCCTCGTCATCTACTTTAGCCTCACCCAGCATCGACAGGCACTGATCCCACTCCTTCAGTTCCTCCTTCAGTTTCACCACGGAGTCATTTACAAACACAAAATTAACAAAATTATAAAACCTTGAACATCATCCCTACTATTATACTATCTCCTAAAATGCCCTTAAAGTATGAAAATTATACAAACAATACTCAAATGTTAAAAACCACGTTAAGTATTTTTTATAAGTATCGAAAATTCATAAAATTAAACTTGAATGCAAGTACCAAATAAGAGCTTATAGGCTAAAACGAGAGGTATTTAATTGAGATTATTCGTATTATTTTTATTATTTCAGTATTACATTTGACAGTGACTAATACTTAAAGAACTAAATTGACGGTCTATTCTTAATAAAGTTATTTATTTTCCCAATCAATGAACTAAAAAAAAAACGAAATGGAAGAAAGATTGAGGACACTACGAGGCACTTGGCGGCGAGGTAGCGGAATCGGAGGTCGCTGAGAACGATTTTGGAGGCATTGAGGAGGTGGAAGGCACGGCGGTAGTGGCGGCCAAGGAAGAGTGCCTGCGCCTGCATGTAGATGTCGGCGGGGTCGGCGGTGAAGGCGGCGACTTTATCGGCGAAGAAGATGGCGGAGGAATACAGGTGTTTGCTCACGCAGTCGCGCACCACACCTCGGAGCTTCTCGATTTCTTCCTCCCTCATCTTCGCACTAACTTTACTCTTCCACTCACTGCTAGGGTTTCGGTTCTTCTTCTTCTTCTGCTCGGTCTCTTTCGTGGCTTCGTGGTTCAGAGGCCAAAAATTGAAATAAAGGAGGGAAGGAAAGTTTTGTATCAATTTTTAATTTGCTATTCTAAAACTATAGGTTATAAAATTATTTGTCCCATTACATATCGGTAATCCGTTGTAGTCTAGTTGGTCAGGATATTCGGCTCTCACCCGAAAGACCTGGGTTCAAGTCCCGGCAACGGAATAAATTTTTAAATTATATTATTTTCTAATAACTTTTCATCAACTTAAAATTACCATTGTATTTAAAAGTCACGAATATAATATCAGTAACACGCCATTATGTTTATTTGTATTCACTTTTCTATAATAAAATGTTATAAATTATTATTATAATGATTATTAAACTAAAAAATATCATATTTTTCTTATTAAATCAATTGATATTTTCTTTCAAGTTTTTTCTTTTGTCAAACTTTTTCTTTTTTTATAATCAGTTTTAATGTTTATTACTATTTTTGTAATAATTTTTATTGTTATTTTTACATTAACATTAGTACCAATTGATTATTTAGGCCGAAGGATTATTCTTCTATTCTTAGAATACAAATTAAAAAATATTTTACGATATCAGTGAACACATGCCATACTGTTTATTTGTATTCACTTTTTCTTTATGATAACAAAAAATAAATGATTATTATAGTAATTATTAAAATAGAAATACAATTATTTTTTAGAATAAAAGCTAGAAATTACTATTATAGTGATTATTAAAATAAAAAGTAACATATTTTTCTCAGTTTTCTAAATCAGTTGATATTTTCTTTCCAGATTTTTTTTTGTCAAAAAATTTCTTTTTTTATTAAATATGTTTTTCAATTTTAAAATTAAGAATTTATTTTAATTTTCCACACTGAATTTTTTTTCTGAAGCGAAAATTCTTAGAGAAAAGACATAAAACTTTTTTAAAGTGAATTTTAAAGAGTCTGTGTATTTAATATAAAAAAATTTGTTTATAAAAATTCTTATTTATAGAAATATTTTTAATATTAAAATAATTCAGTTTTACTATTTTTAAATTATTTTTAAATTTAAAATACCATATTTTAGATCCTGACATCATTAGTTCCTTTACTTCAGTTTAAATTTTATTTTAGTTTTTATATTTTAAATTAATTTTATGTCCCTAAAATTGAAAAAAGAAAATCCTTAGTCCAAAAAAATTAAAATATATTTTAATCGTACAAAAATTTAAAAGTGATTACTCTAGTCCACTTGAATTTAAATATTATTTTCAATCCTACAATTTACGGATCGAAAATGGTGAGAATCGAGAGGATGTACCGTGCATGTTTGTGAGTACACAAACACCTTTACCTTTAAGAGAGAGAAAATAGATTTATGTGAAGGATTAAAAGTAGATAAATTTAATTTAATATAACATCGCATATATAAAATATTCAGAGTGTACCGAGTTTAGAATACCGAGTTTAGAATATAGAGGTATATAGCACACCATGCATATTTGTACCAAAAGGAAAGAGATCACACACAGCCTAAACGAAGTATAATAGTTTAAAAGTAACACAAAGTCTTGTTCAAAATAAAGGGATCTTAATTTAATAAAACTCCATCCGCTATGGGCTCCATAGTGAGTCCGATACCCGTCCACGGCATTCTTATGATCATTATCACTCCCATTGGTTCTCACATCTGCTCACATCAATAAAGTTGATGATCATTGCAAAGGAGAAAGACCGCACACAAACATACAAACAAGCAGAAGGGTAAGCTAGTGAAAGAATATCTTATATCATAACAGTCAACATGCAATTTCAAAGTCAGGCATAAATATCAAGCATCCGCACATGGAATACCAAACCATTTAAGACTCCAAGATTTGACTATCCGGATACGTATAATGAGGTATCACCACAAGACCGTGAAATTACGTCCTTTGATTGAGGCACCACCAACATGAAATTATTTTACTTTAAAAGATTAATTGGCTTTTGATTAGTATGGTTCCCCTTTTTATATGTATTTTATTAGAGCTTTTTTGGTACATATGAGTAGAATTTTATTTAGCTTTAACGATATACATTAATTGTAGTTTAGTTGAAGTAAATATACTAGACAGATAAAGTAAAAGTTTTTAAATTTTTTATATTTTGTGTTTCAGTGGAATTAAGTTTATGGTTAAATATGTTTTTGTCTTTAAAAATTAGAATTATTTCTTTTTCGAAACTTTAGTCTAATTTAGTCCTTCAACTTTAAAAAATATTTGGATTTAGTCATTTTAACCTAATTTTGTTAGGTTTATTTAACGTTTCAAATGCGTCTTTTAGCTTACATCGAAGCATAAATATGTTAAACGATGTATTAATGTTATATATTATATATCTTTATTATTAGTATTAATATTGTTATTTATTTATTATTATTATTATTATTATTGTTATTATACATTACTAGCGAAAACAAAGATGTGACAACGTCTTTGTATTCGTATTTTTTGATTTTCATAGAAATTTAAGTTAAGATCAATAATATTTATTTTTAATTAATTTTAAAAATAATTACTAAATAAAATAACGGTTAAAAATAAGAGAACTTTTCAAAATAACGGTTAAAGGTAAATTATTTATAAAATAATTAATTTTTAAAGTAATGAGTAAAATTAATAAAAGAAAATATGTACACAAAAGAGGTTTTTAAAATAACCGCTAAACACAAAAGATGTTTTTAGAATAACGATTAAAGTAAATTATTTATAAAAGAATTAATTTTTAAAATAATAATTAAAGGTAAAATTGGAAAAATGAAATATGGACAAAAGAGGAAATTTTTTTATATATTGTTATAGATTATTATTTATATTATTATTATGTATTATTATCTTTTTATTATATATTACAATTATTTATATTATTATATATTATGATTATTATTAGGCCAAATTACTCTTTTAGTCTTTGTTTTTGTCAAGTGTCACGTTAGTCCTTTAGTTTTTTTTTTTCTGTCTCAATTTTGTCCTATTTTTTTTTTATTTTGAAGTGATTCAATTTGCTATTTGTCGTTAGTTTTCACAAGCGATGTTAAAGTGGATGTCATGTGTTAATTTATGATTTTTTTTTTTAATTTTAATTATTTTTACCCATGTCACTTCAAGGTTGTGTCATGTGAATAGAATCTCAATTTGGTTCCTACATTTGTTTTTTAATCTTAATTAGTCTCATTTTTTGTAAAAATGAAGCAATATTGTTCATCTTTAAATTGATACTCATTTTACTTTTTGTATAAATCTTATGTTGACAAAAACAAGGATAAAAAAGAGTAATTTAGCCTTATTATTTTTATTATATATTAATATTATTAAAACTAGTGTAAATATAAGTGATATCGTGCATGTACACATTTTTAAAATATTTATAAATTATTCAAACTTTAAAAGTATTAATTAAAAAAGTGAAATTTGAAAAATAAAATTTGTATATAGTTATAAATATATAGTTATATATATAACTATAGAGAAAATAAATTTTAGTTATTTAAATAAAAAAATATTATAAGTAATATTGTGTAAATAATATCATGAGTAATTATTTAAATTTGAAAAAGTAGTTACTAAAATGATAAAAGAGTAAATAATTGTAACAACTCCATTATAACATTTTACCAAATACTATAAGGTGATGTACAATCATTCCAATGTGAACAAAATCATAATAGTATTTCAAAAAGAAATCAACTAAAAACCTAGTACATCAAAATCTAAGCTCTGCCTATACAAAATCTATAAACTAATTTTAGTTGTTCTTCTAAACCAACCCCACAACTACTCCTCTCCAGGCCTACATTATCATCCGCACATTTGAATTACCACGACCATAAAAAAAATACGAAGGGTAAGCTATAAATGATTTAAAACATAATAGTTTTAAATTAAAAGATAACAAAGCTACAAATTCATAAATTTGGCTATTCAGAAACAATGTCAAACTATTTGTCATCCATATTCATGTTATCATTTTTTTACGAATCATTCAACATATAACATTACTAACACGATCTCTGGAGGATTGATGTATTGACTAACACCCTAAGATTTTGCACCTACCATTACTCAATCACTCTTTCTTCAAAAAAGTTATAGCTATGACAAGGTGAGTTTTATGCGTTCGACTTCTGCCAACACTCTAGACAAGAACCTTCCTCGACTCTCACCTCTAACCATTTTCATCTATTTGATTCCAAAGCTTAGTAAAGTCGGTATAATCTTAGTTTAGTTCCTATTGTCAATACATCTCATACAAACCATATGATAGTATATCCTCCTTGGGAATAACTAACTCCAATATATTTTCACACAATTATCTACTATTTATATGCATTTAATATTACTACATCAACCATAGTTCACAAAGGGTCGTACGTAAAAACATTAGAATTTTCACTTAATAGACGACGATCGATGCTCCTTATCTACCACCCAGTACCACACTATAAATTGTTGTAAAAGCTGACAAATCACAAACAAAAGAACACTTCCTGAGGTGTGTATAATCATTGTCCTTAAGGACTTATCCGTGGTGTATTGCATAAGCCCCCCCCCCAAGATACAATAGAAACTTCTTGGATTTTCCAAGGATCTCAGAACTAGCTAGGTTCTCTTAAAAGAATGGATAATTAGACCTAAAATAAAGAGAGGAAAGAACAACAAAGAGAACAAAAGATATAGAAGAGAAGAATGAAAGTAAGTTCAAGTGGTGTGTCTTGGAGGAGGCAAATGACACCTATTTATAGATGAGGGAGGAGCATGCAAATGGTACAAAACCCATGGCCAATTGAGAAAGAACTGTAACAATCTTTAAAACCAAATAAAATGGTTTGTGAAATTATGGCCAAATCCAAACTAAAAAAAGCAAGGCTTTATGGGTGTAGCAACGAAACATTAACTTTGTCGTCTCACATCTTTTAAAATGGTATAACATTCATTTACAACAATCCCCCACACATTGCAAAAGATAAAAAAAGAAAGATTGAAAGAAGAAAATCACGGGTCTCTTATAAGATGTAATGCATCAGAGCTGGTATAGCAAGTTATATGAAATAGTCCTAAACTAAGAAACTTAACACACTGTGTAGTTGGTATAGCAAGCTATATGAACCAAATACACTTTATGTATGTTAGTGGTTTATCAATCACAATACACCCTCACAATTCTTGTTATTAATGATGTGTTGCGCGTGCTCGATATTCATGAGTGCTCTAGAGATCATGCCAAAATCTCATACAAGTGGCCCCACTCGACACTCATATAGGTGATTTCATCAAGTGTATGCTACAAATCATACACCACCTGTAAGGGATATGACAATCATTAGAAACTTTATTTAAACTAAAATTCTTACACCATAGAATTTTAATTTACAAAGTTTAACCTCTTAATAATGCAGCCTCTAGCACTTTCGCACACACAATAGGAATGGGCATAAATGATTTAAAATCAATTTAATGCTATCAGAGGATCTGCTAGATTTCGTTCTGACTTCACATAATCAATGGAAATAGTTCCACTCTTTAGCAGCTGCTTAACCAGATTATGTCTCATTTGTATGTGTCCATTCTTTCCATTGTAGTTCTTGTTTTTAGCTATAACTATTGTTGATTGACGATCACAATGTGTAGACATCGATGAGGTTGGTTTCATTCCTAGAGAAATGTTAGCTAAGAAGTTTTTCAACCACTCAGCCTCACTACCAGCCAGTTTGAGAACAACAAACTCAGATTCCATTGTTGATCTTGCAATAATTATTTGACTAGTTGATCTCCATGTAATCGCACCAACCGCAAGTGTGAATACATAACCACTAGTGGATTTTGTCTCATCTGAATCAGAAATCCAATTAGCATTGTACCTTTCTAATACATTGCCAAATCCATTATATTCAATGACATAATCCATTGAACCTCTTAAGTATCTCATAAGTCTTGCAAGTGTATCTCAATGTTCTTGATTAGGACATTAAGTGTACTTACTCAGTCTACCTACTGCATAAGCAATATCAGGTCTTGAAAAGCTCATTAATTGTAGTAAGCTCCCAATTATCTAGGCATACTAAGGTTGAGAAACAGATTCTCCTATATTTTTCACTAATTTAGAGTTAGCATCATAAGGGGTACTTACTAGTTTAAAGTCATAATATCCAAACTTCCTAAGAAGTTTCTCAATGTATAATTCTTGGGATAGTAATATACTATCTCCCTTCCTTATGATTCTAACATCCAAAATCACATTGGCTTCACCCATGTCTTTCATTTCAAATTTAGATCCTAGAAACAATTTAGTTATAGAGACTATATCACTAGCTTATGGGTAGCTGCTAGAGCTAACAAAATTTGAATAGAGGAAATCCTAGTCACAAGGGCAAAGGTATCAAAGTAATCTATGTTGGGTTCCTGAGTAAAACCTTTCGCTACTAATCTTGCCTTATATTTATCTATGGATCCATTAGGGTAATGCTTTTTCTTAAAGATCCACTTACAACTAATGGGTTTGCTCCTTTAGGCAAATCTACTAAGGTCCAAGTATTATTTTTCTCAATTGATTCAATTTTAATCCTAATAGCCTAATCCCATTGTTCTGCATTAGGAGCACAAGTAGACTACAGAAAACTTGTTGGATCATTTTCAACTAGATAGGTATAAAAGTCATCTTCAAAAGAAATTTCCTTCCTCTATCTTTTACTTCTTCTCAAACCCTCACACATGGCATCACTATTATTATCTATAGGTTGTTCAACTATATCATTAACCTTTAAACGGAATATATGTTCAAAAAAATCAACATTTTTTGTCTCCACAATAGTATTATGTTCATTCACATCACTTTTAAGAACAAGAAACCTATAGGCAGCACTATGTTCAGCATAACCTAAGAACATACAATAAGAAGTTTTAGAGCCTATTTTCCTTTTCTTAGGATCGTGTAACATTTCTTTAGCTAGGCACCCCCATACTCTTAGATATTTAAGATTAGGTTGATAACCTCTTCACAACTCTTATGGAGTTTTACCCGTTTTCTTTTGAGGTATTCTATTTTGTAATAAAACATGCAGTAAGAAGGGCTTCTCCCTAAAGGTTATCAGGTGCACTAGAACTAATAAGCATGCTATTCATCATTTCCTTAAGAGTTATTGTTGGCCTCTTGGCAAGCGTACCAAAAGTCAACTGTAGTATAATGATTTAAAGTAGGAGTGTCGAACCCACGAGGAACGAATTCAGTTAAAATAACTAATTATCTTGATCAGCATATATATACAAAGATTTTAATTTGATTTGACATTAACTATTGCATGAAATTAATATAGTAAAAGCAGAAAATTTTAGAAAAATACAGTAAAAGAAACTGGGATTGAATTTCATCTATCTCCCTTGTCTGTAATCTGGATGAATATAATATATAACATCTGAAAATACCAATATTGATGCACACTCAAAAATCATTTAT
>Ga0209589_1012640_pt1 | contig 11378 bp, 5 predicted proteins | sample CowpeawhiteBW_FD_187525 | JGI IMG/M metagenome (GOLD analysis project Ga0209589, IMG submission 187525) | Root nodule microbial communities of legume samples collected from California USA - Cow pea white BW (SPAdes) (version 2) | ecosystem: Host-associated > Plants > Roots > Nodule | place: USA...
ACCAACATGGAAGGTAATGAAATTAACACTTTTACTTAGATATTTTAATTAAGTGATTGTTAGAAATTTTTACTGAACTTCTTATGTTTTAAGGTTCTTCTAGATTAAAATTGGACAACCATGAAACTTTATACAATGTCGCAAGAGGTGGACATTGATGAAGTTAGTAATTTCTTTAATATTTTATTCAAAAATAAACTATAATATAAATTAGTAGTAATTTTTTATTTGTTTGTTTTTCAATAATCAATTGGAGAAAGGGGACGGACTTGTTGATCTAAGCACTAATTATGATTAAATATTTATTTTTTAAAATATTTTTGTAAATACCCGCGGGTACCCGTGGATATCCGCGAATATGAAAAAAATAGATGGGTACCCGCATAACGGATACCCGACGGATATGGATACGGGTACGGGACAAATATTTATCCAGCGGGTAGGATATGAGAGAGCTACTACCTGTACCCTACCCGCCCCGTTGACATCCCTAATCGAAACACACACTTGCAATAAAAAAGTCAAATTACTGAATCTTATTTCTTTTAGCACAATAAATGGAAAATAACGAGGGGAGTAAACTTTTATTGTTTCTGTTAAAATAATAAAATAAAAAATATTTAATACAATTCAATAATAAAAGAATAATAAATTATTAATTAATATAATACAATAGTAAATTAATGAAAACAATTCATTATTAAAAATTTATAAACTTTTGTTGTCTCAATTAATGAAAATAATTAATTGTTAAAAGTCACAAACTTTAATCGCGTCAATTAAAAAAAAAAGTTAGCATAATTACAAAATAAAAGAACATTTAATTATTAATTAATACAAATTAATAATATATTAATGAAAATAATTAGTTTTTTAAGAAGTAAATAATAATAAATTAAAAGGTTTGCGCATTTATTAGCTTTATATTGTCACAATTAAATTAGAATATTAGAAGAAAATACTAAATTAAATATTATAGAATTTGTAGATTTTAATTCGATGTAAATTGTTAACTTTTTAAAGTTAAAATACAAAATTATTTTTACGTATTTTAATTATTTATGAAATCAGTTTAGTAAAATTTAAGTTAACATTAACTATTTTTTTATAACAGTTACTCATAAAATTAATTTTAAGTGATTTTAGTTATTTATAATAAATAATATTTACTTTAGTGTTCATTGACTGAATCAGTGCTAATAAAATTTAATTATTATTAGATGTTTATAGACTTTGCTTAATCTTGAATGTTAATAGAGACATTGATACATTTTTTATTCAATAAATTATTTTTTTAATCTTTTAATAAACTACTAACTAGTTTAATTATTTATAACTAAATGAGAATATATAAACAAATAAAGTTATGACTATAAAAAATATTTAGTATATTTAGAATATTTATAACTTTTCAGGTTTTTAGAAAATCTACATCCACAAGATAAAATCTAAAAAAATTATCAAAATATAAAAATTTATTTGTAACGGCATTACAGTAAACTTCCCCAAAAATTTTAAAAAAATAAATACATAGGTGCAGTTTAAAGAACCGAAGTAAAAAGGTGAGTTTCTTTCTCGATAACATGTGAGGCCAAAATATAACATGTGAGGCCAAAAGTTGATTTTTTTTTTCTTGGTCTTATATGTTGCGGTTCTAAAATCAAAACATAATAGCAAAAATAAAATCAAAAAATAAAATCAAAACATAATAGCAAAAATAATTAGCAAAAATAATTGCGGTGAAATAACTATTTGTACCGGTGATATAAACTATTATTTCACTACACCATTACTTAAGTTAAAGTGATAGTCAATTCTAAGAACCTAAAACTTTTCTCCATGTGCTGGTTTCTTTAATCTCTTCGTACCAAGTTGCATTTAGGAAATATGAAAATGATTTTTCTTTTTGAAGTTATGCTTAATTGAAAATCCTAAAAGCAAGGAATAAAGTGCAAGTAAAAGAAACCACAATGCATAGTTTATGCTAGTTTTTATCCGAACACACAGCATTTAAACTACAACATTTGCTGAATGCAAATGATGAACAGCACTAGCTTTTATTCCAACTTTTATTCTGTCTTCCCTTACACAACAAACAAAACTCAAGGGCTTTATTCATCTGAGAGAGACTTCATCTTCCTTTTTCTTACTCATCATCTTCATCCCTGGACTTGCAAGGTTTGTAACAGAAATCAGCAATGTCAAGGCAACGACACTTGCCTGGCATTGATCGTGTACACATGCAGGATTTGCAAGCCGAGTGACACGAATTCAACCTGATATCTGTACAATGGCATTGAGGAGGTATTGATTTAGTGCAGATGCATGAATCGCAGCATGGTTCTGAAGACTCAGAAGGTTCATCGCTTGAGTCATCATGATGATTACTTCCGAGGTGGTTCAGATCCATGGCTGCAGTAGTAACCCCTACAAGGAAAAGTACCAGCACACACACCTTTAGCACCATCATCTTGTTTTCAAACTTGAGAGTTTTTTGTTTTTGCAGTGAAGATATAGAAGAGCCTCGTGAGAGTTGTTTATATAGAATCTGTAGATGGAACAGTGAATGATTATCTGTTTGTTGCTTTCTGCATTGCGTGTGAAAGGTGGCACACATGCACAATATCATACCTGAGTTTGCTTACACGATTGCTATATGCCGTGTCTCTTTCATTGTTCGTGATGTAAAAACAAATGTTTTCTTATGGAAACAAATAATGAGAGAGTGTAAGAAAGTAAAAAAAATCTCTAGTATTTGAAGATTCAGAAAGGTTGATAATGGTGATGATAAACATTCTGCTTAGTGTATTTGATCATGGCACAGAAGAAGTTAGGCTGAATTCATGACATTTTGCAAATCCTGTATATGTGTAACTTTCATTTCATGGCAAGTGTCGTTGCATCGACACTGATATCTGTTACACACCTTGCACGTTCAGTGGTGATGATGATGAGAAGGAAATGGTGATGGAATTTTTTGAAGTGCGTTTCAAATGGACAAATCCCTTTTTGGCTGTGATCGTTAAATGAGGGAAGACAAAACAAAAACTTATTTACCCAAGTCGAAAAGTGACAAAACAGGACAACAGAGAAAAAAGAGTTTCAGGAATCTTGCAATCGTGTAAGCAAACTCAGGCATGATATCGTGCATGCGTGCCACCTTTCACATTGCAATGCAGAAAACAACGAACACATCACTGTTCAATGTCCATAATTGAATCAGATCCTTATTCCATGTGCAGAGATTCTTATAAAATATGTTAAAGAAATAAATTTTGAAAACTTTATCTTATAACATGAAATGAAACGATGTGTTTCGGAATAGTTAAGTATGAGTAAAAAATCTCATTTGGATAGAAAAGACAAAGTTAAACACTTTATAAAAATAAAGACTCATAACACATTTATCTTAAAATTTTGGTGTAAAAGTGGTGTCAAATGGCTTGTATATGTAATACAAATGTCATATATATATATATATATATATATATATATATATATATATATATATATATATATATATATATATATATATATATATATATATATATATATAACCACAATCTCTCAATAACCATGATCATAATCCTATATGAAAATACATATACATAAACCTAACAGTGGTATCAAAATCGATGGTTCGGAGTGACGGACCACATAACAATAACCATGAAGGGAAATATATCCATATAAAAAGGAAAAAAAAAACACGGGACTCACCTTTGATGGGAGTTCGTTGGGAATAATCCAAGTGTGAGTCAAAAGTTTCACATTGGATAAAAAAAACAAAATTAAATACTATATAAAAATACATACCCATAATACCATTATCTTAAGGTTTTGATGTAAAAGTAATGTCAAATGCCTTGTATATGTGTAATAAAATATCATATATATTTATATAGAAGCACAGTTTCCCAATAATCACGACCATGACTCTATATGAAAATAGATATACATCAACCCAACAGTCTTCTAAATAATTTTGAAATATAAGATAAAATAGAAACTATTTAGAACATGTCATTTTAACCGTGAGAAAAAATTATCCAAATTTAATCGAATATCATGTTTTTTGTGGTATAAATAAGCATCTGGAGGGGCATTTTGAGAGCAAGAACAACACAATGGTGGTAAAGGTGTGCTTGATGCTACTTTTCCTTCTGGGGACTTGTAGTGCTAGCTTGAAGGTGTCTGAGGTAGGTCAAGTCATCAAAAGTGGTGATCATCATGAAGCAACTGATGAGCCCTCTGAATCTTCAGAAGCATGCTGTGATCGATGCGAATGCACAAAATCAATACCTCCTCAATGCCGCTGTTCAGACGTAAGGCTCAATTCGTGCCATTCAGCTTGCAAATCATGTGCCTGCACATTTTCCATTCCTGCACAGTGTTTTTGTGGTGACATAAACGACTTCTGCTATAAACCTTGCAAGTCCTCCAGTCATGATGATGATGACTGGGATAAGTAATGAACAAGTTTAATGTAAGCTCTCTCTAAAATGGATGAAGCCCTTTCGGGCTTTGTTCGTTGTGTAATGAGATCAATAAACTTTGAATAAAAGCTCTTGTTTTCGTGCCACATAACGTCTTTTCTGCAAATCTATGTCTTCTTCATTCTCTGATGCAAGTTTCTGAGTTTATAAGAGGTTAACACCAAAGTTAATATTTTTTTAATATGATCAGATACTCATCTACGTGAGAAAAGGCTAAAATTCAGTTAAATTCTTACATAAATTACTGGTGTCGAACATTAAATATTCTCGTTTATATAATATATACAAAAATATTTGCTGCCTTCTTCGTGATTTCAAAAGTTATTAAATAGCTTTAGTAATTGTACAGTATGTCCAGTCGGTCAGGCGGTCGTTACTAACCCTGACCATCGGTCTCACGGGTAAACGAACAACCACGTGGTATCATTAAAGGACCATCGGTCAAACGGTTGAATATATAAGTCACGACTTAACCATACTCATACCCATCGGTCCGTCGGTAAAGCATCAGCGATGGACTTCTGACGTTAAGGGTCCATCGGTTCATCGGTAAATCAACAGCGATGGCCCTTCAACCTCGAGGGTCCCTCGGTCCATCGGTAAAACTTCAGCGATGGCCCTCCAACCTTGAGGATCCATCGATCCATCGGTAAAATAACAGCGACGGATTTTATAAAATCACCTGGCGGTCGATCGGTAAAACACATCGTTAACTTGTCAACAACACAATGTCATCAACCCAGCCAAGCGACCATCGGTCGCACGATTATATAGCTTAAGCCAAGGATTATCGGCTAAACGAGTCAATAATCTTCATTAAGGGGTCATTGGGCCGTGATTAAGAAACCCTAATTACAAGCCCATGTTGAAGCTATAAATAGGGCCCAAAGGTAGGTTGGTGAGGATCTTAATTGCGCATTTATTACTACTGATATTCTGACACACCGATCGGCCCCTCCTGACTTAAGGTTTAGGGTTTTTAGACAGGTACCCCGATCGTCATCCCAACCGATCGAGCTAAGGAGTGGATTTCGTTGAAGTCATTGGAGAGGAGGAAGATAATGCGAAGTGAAGGAGTTCATTTAGCAGGCTCTCGGTCCCTACACCCGAAACAGTAATAATCGTATCGTGTGTTGGTTTGGCATATATAAACGGTATAAATGTTTGGGCCCCGATTAGAGGAAGAAGGAAATTGACAGAATTTGGATTTTTGTTGTACTATTATTTTAATTGTATCTTCATAATACATTGAAGAAAATATTTAAAATATCAATACAATATATTTTTAATGTTCAATAAAGAAGAACACCAAAAAGAGAATCTAGACTCAAATTCACACTAAATTTATTCACGGGAGATCATAAGGATAAATTTATATATTAAGATAGATTAAGTTAGGACCTAGTTCGTCGGACCGATCCGCATGTCCGACAAAAGCGTGGAGCGATTCAAATCTGGAGGTCTGGAGGTCTGCAGTAGCCTGGCTAGCATAAATAAAAAATTTTATCTGCATAACTTTTTACCTCGTATTTTTTCTGTTTTACGGTTTATTTAAACTACAGTTTTATAGTTTTATTGGTTGTTGTAATTTGTAGACAAAAGCAATTTTACAGGATGTTAAATAATTGTATGACACTGGCGGAACGTGAAGAAAATATTTAAAGGTGTTAAATTAATTTTTTTATATATAATTTTTTAATTAAAATAATTATTTTTTTTTATATAAATCATGCAATTCAAACTTTTCAACTTTTAATCTTCTCAATTTATTGAATTCATATAAATAAGTATTCTAATTTTTATTTCAATTCAAGATTATTCAACTAATTCATTGCATGTAGTTGAAAATACAAAATATCAACATTTTATAATGTTGGGTTATACTAATTTGAGAAAATATAATTAGGGTTCATGCCAATTTCATACAAAAAATTTCTAAAATCATAGTTAAGGTTCATATTAATTCGAAAAAACTTAATTTGGGAGAAATATCATAATGGAAAGAATCATAAATCTAACATACATAAATCATACTAAGATACGTATTCATGAGATCGTGTGAGTCTGCATTGTTTGTTCTCTTTATTTTCCAATTTTTTTTCCTAATCTGCCTTTCTTTTATTTCACACCTTTTTTATAACTTGTTGTGAAAGAACCTTATATCTATAAAACTTTAATATTTTTAATTGAGTTATTAATCTACCAAATTAATTTTTATTTTACTTTTTAAACAATATATATATATATATATATATATATATATTTATATATATATATATATATATATATATATATATATATATATATATAATTAAAAGCTTGGGGAGCATCCCAAGCAAGTTCCGCCGATGATTGCAGAGTTCCTTTATAAGTTCTGTTTTTTTTTTCTGCAAACATAATTTTTCATTCTCCCAGTAATATGGGAATTCTTTCAATACCTGAACATTAACTTGAGTTTCGGATTATTCTAATCTTATATTAAAAGATTCACTTTATATTTAATCTAATCTTATAAAATTAATTCATATAATAAATTTTACATCAATTTATATATTATGAATTTTATATATTATAATTTTGTATTAATTTTAATCGACAAATATCTAGCTAACATAACTTACAATGAAGTATTCATAAAGAAACAAAAACACAAGTTAAATGAATTCATGAAATTAATCGTTGCTGGTGCAAATCAGGTTATGATCCTAGTACTGGTATGTAAAAAGATTCATATGCTCTGGTGTTGTAGACACCAATTGAAGGGATGAGAGAAAAGGAACTCAATGTGGTCTAAAGAGGTATATTGTAGAGATGAGAGAAAGAGATCTATCATACATATAAATCTTGTCTATTTTCAATATTTTAATTATTTTTGTCTGATAATTTTTTTAGAAAAAATTAAAGTCATGACACTAATTCTTGAAGGAGAAAATTCCAATAAACATGAACCTTTATTATTTATTTTCTTAGTAAATTTTTTATTAAAATTTATATGTACAAGACCAAAGGTTGGATATCCAACATATCAAAACTAAGGAAAGACAAGGAAAATGATGGAATTAAGTTAGATTTAAAGTTCAATCTCAACGATAGTTATTGTTTGGTAGATTTATGGTATTATCCACTATTGAACTATTATCGAACTATTTATTAATGTTTAGTTTCATTGATTTTTTTGGAATTAACTTAGTTTTAAAGTCTATTTTTAACATCTAATTTAATATTCTTAAAAAGTTAAAGAAAAATTTTAATATTAAAAAAATTCACGTGTTTACATGATAGGAGGCCTTTAAAATGTAGGACCATCTGCTATGATTTTCATGCATGATATGGCTTCTTGATATTTTTTTTTTTCTGGTTCCCTCTTGAGTGCGACTCAAACAAAATGCATGTACGCAGAAGTGTTTGTCATTGAAAAGAAACTCACCAAATTCTAGGAACGTGGTTTATGATGATGCAATTTGATGTGAGACATCATTTTTATGCTACAATTATGGTAGATTTTGGTGCATTTTGCTTTCGAAAAATAAAATGAAAAGAAGCATCTTGGATTGTGATTGTTTGCATGGCTTATCATGGAAGGAAATGCACGCAAGCCAAACATGAAATACGTGCTTTGCACGATAAGGACTTTCTTTTTTGGAAACAAGCTCTTCTCGGAAAATATATTTCTCTCAAATTATACGTTTGTTTTATTTTTAATAATTTTATAAGGAATTTCATTTATTTAACACTTATACGTGAGATAGGTTAGAAAATTTATACCTAGTTTATATTTATCATCTATACCTATATATTCATATTTATATATATTATACAAAGGAAATTTTAATGTGTAATATGATGTAAATTTATATAGGAATTTGAATTTCTGAAGATATGTAATATTGTCATATGAAAGCTGAAGTAAGTGGGAGTTAACTTTTGAAGAAAGGATTATCATCTTCTTTTTCTCATGTTGGGAATAACAATAAAAGTTATAAAGAAAACAACACATTCACGATTACATTGATCAGACACGTATGTTATAATATTAGGGAACTTTTAGCTATGGAATCATGTAATAAATAAAAAAAAAATTAGCTAAGTAAAATTTTAATATATACAAATCCGGAGCATAATTGAAAATTTTAATTTGCAAATAACAATTTACTTTTTTTTTTTAATTAGATGCAAATATGTGATTGTGGAAATTAGTATATGATATCAATTAGGTCTAGATCATACACAAACCATTTCTTTGGTGCACCAAATAACTTCAAATAATTGAAACATAAATATATAATTAAATTCCATTACAATATTTTTTTTTGTGTTGACAAAAAAAATAATAGAATATATTATTTGTTTTATCTTGATATTTCAAGATTTATACAAGCATAAAATTGCTGCGGAAAGGAAGGGTTTAACAGAAATGAAATAATTCAGCAAAAAAGTTATTTTAATTAGTTTTTTTATCAGTAAAAAATATAATTGCAGTTACAACTATGTTCATTGTAATTTATTTATTTATTTAAATCAATTTAAATTTATTAGATTCATAATGTGTTTTCCAAAGGATGGGTGATCCTAGAAAAAAAATGATAGGGACAATCACTCAAATTGATGCAATTGCATAATAAAACTTTAATTTTCCTTTTCTTTTTATTTGTTAAAGCTTTAAAATTTTCTTTCGATAACCCAATAATATTATAATACTACATTCAAATTTTTGTTTTAAGAAAAAATATATAGACAAAAAAAACTATTTCATTTTGATAATTTTCTACCACAAACTTGACTAATACGATAACTTCATTTATAGTGTTTTTTTTTTATATATTATAATAAATATATACGCAATTTGAACAAAATAAAATAAAATAAAATAAAAATACGAAATAAATTATTCAGAAGCGTATTGAAAATTGTATAGTCCTTTTGCTTTAAATAGAAACGACAAAACTGGTCCAATTGAGTGGTTGTTGTATATTATAAAAGCATGTCCATCAAACTTTTTTACGATCCATAATTTAGATTAGAAAGGGACACATATTTAATCTTCTTCCACTTTGTATCCTTTTGACCACATTTCTTTATTATTCTTTCCAATACTTTGGAAAGGTAAGATTAGATAGACTTAGATATCCTTAATATTATATCAACTAACTCCAACACAATTTAATAATTACACTTTGAAGTTGTTTAAATATAATGCCAACATATAAAAAGGACTTGAGTGAAGAAAACAAAAATTATATGCGAAATTATTTCATATCTTAAAAAAATAATCTCATATAACTTTTAATATTTTATTCTAAAATTAAACGTCTTTATGTTAAAATTTGATTCATCTTCAATTTTAAAATTCTTTTAAGATTTGACAGGTTTACATAAAATAAAATAATAGTAATAATTATCATAAAAACAACAACAATAATAATAATAATAATAATTACCGTCATAATAAAAATAAAAATAATAAAACGAAAATGAAAATTGATAAAGTCAAACAATTCTTATCACAAGAATAAGAAAACAAAGTAAAATTGTAAATGAAGAAAAAATTAAAAAGAACCTAGATTGAGACACGTAAAACACTCTTGTTAGAGATAAAAAACTTCCAATATTCCTCAATTGGTTAGAGTAATTTTCTATATGTTTTATTATTGATAGGAGGAGAAGTCCTGTTTATACATACATGGTAACCTATAAAATATACAAATCAATTAGTTAATACGAATATTTACATAAAGAGTAATAAATCATAAATCATATGAGGATCAATCATAGGAATAGATATATCAAATTGACCATTCATTCATAACACTATTTATATTTTAGCGACTTATTATTATTGATTCTAAATTAGTCTCTATTTTTAAATGAGATACTAATTTATAATCAATAATGATAATGATAAGTATCTAAAATGTTGAAAAGCTAATGTTATTTAAATTTTAAATTCTAAACCAATTAATAATATCTTATTATTTTTATCTCTAAATTTTATTATTATTTAATAATTTTCTTGAAGTGAAATATACCTTATTTTTAATTTGGTTGCTATTCAAGTAATTATTTCACATAAAAATGCTGTCCTAAAAGATAATTGTTGATGCTGAAGACTGAATGCAAGAAACTTCATAGTTAAGTAGTAATAAGTCCAAACAATTTTTTTTTTTAAATTTCAATGGGCAAAATAAGCATAATGTCCGAAGGAATAAAAGCATATATTTAACCTAAAATCAATGTAACATTTTCCACGGTATAAGAAGTTTGACTTGTAAATTGCAATAAACTTCTTTAGTTTAATTTTTTATGTTCCGAACTCTCCACAGTGTGCAATGGTAAAGTTCAAGAAGCAACAAAGTGAAAGTCCCGTTGAAGTTAATAAATATTATATCAGAAGTTTGGTAGTCTCATAATATAAAATATGCAAAAGTCTTCAAAACTTTCTCACAATGAAGGGTTTCTTTAATGGCAGCTAAACCTAATTTAATTGAATGTATGCATCAAAGCATTTCTAATTTTAGGCTATAGTATGGAGAAAAAGGCCTATGCACTGAATTGACTTTTGTAATTAAGATCTATTCAGCACAAATTCTCATTACTATATCAGAAATTTTTAAAGTTATGCTAAACCATAATCAATATTCTAATTAATTAAATGTATTTTTTTTATCCCATGATTTTGACTTAAAAGATCTCTGCTTATTTTTGAAAGGAGTGGTCGCTATTTGGTGGGTGGGTAGTTCGAATTGGATTCCTCTAGATTCCATTTTTCCAATGTCCCTACATTCCAACAGAGGAATTTTAATTTACTCTCGTGTATTTGTTTAGAAATTTTTGAATAATTAGGAGAGGAATAACAAAAAAAAAAAAGAGTAAAAAAAAAAAAAA
>Ga0209589_1012644_pt1 | contig 11375 bp, 17 predicted proteins | sample CowpeawhiteBW_FD_187525 | JGI IMG/M metagenome (GOLD analysis project Ga0209589, IMG submission 187525) | Root nodule microbial communities of legume samples collected from California USA - Cow pea white BW (SPAdes) (version 2) | ecosystem: Host-associated > Plants > Roots > Nodule | place: USA...
GTAAAGTCTCAATTAATTGTAGTTAGAGTAAATACCTTTAATCAAAGTAAAGTCTCAATTATTGGTAAAAACTCATTTAATCACATGAAAGTTTCTAAATAAAATCAAAGTAAATTCTCAATTAAATTTAAAAACCCTTGAACTCATATGATCAACATGCATATAGATTTAAAATCATTACTTTTTACATGATTCAAAGATAAAAGGCATAGATGAAATTAAACCTCAACAATAATAAAAAGAACAAAGAAATTATTTCATTCTAACCTTAGAATCCATAATGAAATTACAATGGAATCAACCCAAGAAATTTAAAACTCCATGAATGCAAAATAAAGAGAGAAGAATAGAGAGAAGAAAGAAATTAGGCCCCCCTAAGGGTTCCTAAATTCCGAAGTGTCGAGAATGTTTTCTGCTTCTCCCTTGGTCTCTTTATATAGGAATTGGACTGGGCTTTTCTGTTGCTAAAATCTCTTAAATATCTTTTAAAATAGATAAATATAAATATTTAAAAATATTTGGAGAGATATAGAGTATTTGACAAATATAGTTGGTTGATAATATCAATATCTGATATAATTAAATAAATTAATTACTTAAAGATATATGATAAATTATCACCAATTAATATTTGTATTAATTTTCCAATCAACCATTTGCAATCTCCTCAAATTATCTTCTAAATAATCCAATATCTTCAAGATATATTTGTTTGTTGTGGATCTAAAAAGATTCCAGAAAATCTTGTCATATTTAAAAAGATTTGGTAGTTAATATCTTTTAATATTTTATGATATAATTAAATAAGATAATTATTTAAAAATATCAAATAAAATATCTAAAGATATATTTTTCCCAAATTATCTTCTTTTCTTGGTTTAGCCAAACTTCTTCACTTTTTCAAGCTTTTCTTGCCGTCTTCATTCAATGCTTGGATTGGATTTTTGTGCTTTTGATAATTTCTTATTCTTGGATTTATCTTCAAGGTGTCATGAAGCTTTAATTAATTTATTTCCACACCTACATGAGCTCAACTTAGCTGCAGCTGCACTAACACACCTCAAAATATCCAAAGAACATTTATGCAACTAAAAAGATATTTTTAACATGTTTTTGTATCTCATGCTCAATAAACCCAATTATGGGAAATCCAAATTAAATCAATCTTTAAACACACAAATTCAATTAAATACCCAGAATTAAACACTTAATGATGGCAAAAATACGCACTCATCAACCACCCCTAGAGCTCCCTAATGGTCGCACCATCAAACTCGATACTAGGTTAGAACCTAAAAAATGTGACATCCTAACACCCACCCTTGTCAGTAACACGGACCTCTTTGCTTGGTCAGCTGCTGACTTACCTGGAGTTGACCCTCACGTGGCATCCCACAAGTTGTCCATTTACAAGGAGGCCCAGTATGTCTCCTAGAAAAAACGCAAACTTGGTGAAGAACGATGCCTAGTGGCCAAGGCCAAGGCCGAAAAATTGCTAAACGCGGGGTTTATCGAAGAAACTCACTACAACACTTGGCTCTCTAACGTGGTTTTGGTCAAGAAAGCCAATGGCAAGTGGCGGATGTGTGTTGATTACACGGATCTTAACAAAGCCTGTCCTAGGGATGCCTACCCCTTACCCAATATTGACCGACTTGTCGACGGCACAGTCGATAACAAGGTCCTCAATTTTCTTGATGCATACTCCGGTTATAACCAAATTCCCATGGCTGCATCGACATAAACAAAACTGCCTTCATCACAGACGACGCCAACTACTTCTACAAGGTCGTGCCATTTGGTTTCAAAAACATAGGAGCAACCTACCAACGACTGATGGACAAAGTGTTCAGCCATTTAATGGGCAAATGTGTCGAAGTATATGTTGACGACATGGTTGTCAAATCCCCAAGCCATCACCAACACGCTGAGGACCTTTCAGCAGTCTTCTCCGCGTTGAGATAGTACAACCTCCGCTTAAACCCTGACAAATGCGTTTTCAGCGTCGACCACGGTAAATTCCTTGGATTCATGCTGACCTAGCGCGACATAGAGGCTAACCCTAAAAAGTGCAACACGATCATTGAAATGCGAAGCCCCACTAGTGTCAAAGAAGTACAACGCCTCACAAGCCGCCTCACTGCCATCTCCCGCTTCCTTCCCAAACTAGCCGAACAAACCCAACCCATCATTCAGTTGCTCCAAAAATCCGCCAAGTTCACGTGGAATGATGATTGTGAACAAGTATTTCAAAAGCTAAAAACCACCCTCGCCTCACCACCCATCCTCCATAAACCGGATACTCATTAACCCTTATTGGTCTACATCATCGCCACAAATCACACCGTAAGCGCCGCGTTGGTTCAAGATGTTGGCGACACCCAACATCCTGTTTACTTCGTCAACAACCCTATCCCTAGTACACGCAGCCCGACGCCTACGCCCATATTTCCCAAATCATAACGTTATCGTCAAAATCGACTATCCGATCCAGAAGATATTGTAGAAACCAGACCTTACGGGGCGGATGTCGTCCTGGGCCGTTGAGTTATCCGAATTCAACATCCGCTACGAACCTCACGGCCCCATCAAAGCTCAATGCCTTCTAGACTTTGTCAACGATCTCCAACGAACTCCGGAAGAGGACCAATGGACACTTTATGTTGATGGTTCGTCAAACCCAAAGGGGGCAAGTGCTGGCATCGTACTAGAAGGTCGCAGCAATATCCTCATCAAAAAATCCCTCCATTTCGCTTTCAAGACGTCTCTCAACCAAGCCGAGTACGAAGCCATCCTTGTCGGCTTATCCCTGGCCCATAAGGTTGGGGTTAAGTCACTGACGTGCAAAACCGATTCCAAGCTTACCGTAGGCCATTTAAATGACGAGTTCCAGATCAAAGACCCTACCCTCCTACAATACTATCACCTGGTCCGAAAATTCATCCATTCCGCCTTCGAACAAGTCCGCATCCAACACATGCCCAGATCCAATAATGTCAGAGCTGATATATTGTCCAAACTAGCCAGCACCAAGTTAAAAAGCCGCCACCGATCACTATTGCAGAAAACGCTATCCGCCCCCTCCATCACAAATACTTGCCATACCCTAACCCAACACCAAGTCAACAATTGGACAACTCCCTACATGCAATACCTCCAAACCGGTTACCCCCCACCTGACGCTGATAGGAGTTGGATAACTAAAGCCGCCAAGTACACGATGATAGGCGATGAACTGTACAAACGCAGATATGACCAACCATTTCTCTAATGCGTCACTGCAGAACAAGCTCAGTACATCATTAAAGAGTTACATGAAGGCATATGCGGCTATCATTCCAGTGCACGCACCATGACTACCAGAATCCTTCGCACCGGTTACTTTTGACCGACCATGGAGGCAGACTGCCACGACTTCGTCTAAAAATGCACACCATGCCAGAAACATGGCAACCTCATCCACCAAAAATAGGAGCAGTTTCACTCTATACTATCCCCGTGGCCCTTCGCAAAGTGGGGAATGGACATCCTTGGCCCTTTCTCCCCCAACAAAGGTCAAGTAAAGTTCTTGATAGTAGCCGTCGACTACATCACCAAGTGGATAGAGGCCAAACCATTAGCCACCATTACAGCCTAACAGGTCCAACAATTCGTTTGGAAGGATATTACATGCCGGTATGGCGTCCCACATACAATCATCACCGACAATGACCGACAGTTTATAGATAAAGAACTTGCTAAATTCTATATCGGCCTAGGCATCAAACATGTAACCAGCTATGTTAAACACCCACAGGCCAAGGGACAGGCGAGGCAGCAAACAAGTTTATACTAGTAGAACTGCGTAAACAGTTGGACAACGCCAAGGTTCAATGGCCAGAAGAATTAGTGGAAGTGCTATGGGCCTATAGGTGTACCCTTCAATCAGCAACAAGTAAGCGACCTAGGTCGAACACCATTAACTTAGATGTTTGATTCGTTTTAAGTTCCCCACCCTTACCATAAGTAAGCGGCTTGGGTCGAACACCTTAACTTCATGTTAATTCGTTTAAGTTCCCCACCCTTACCACAAGTAAGCGGCATGGGTCAAACACCCTTAACTTAATGTTAATTCGTTTAAGTTCCCCACCCTTACCACAAGTAAGCGGCCTGGGTCGGACACCCTTAACTTAGATTTTTTATTCTTTTTAAGTTCCCCACCCTTACCACAAGTAAGCGACCTAGGTCGAACACCCTTAGCTTAGATACTTCCCAATTCAACACAAAAATTCACGACAGCGTCATTCACACGCCGCTATAACACATCATAGCGACATCACCACAAATGCACCACCAAACAACGTCACAATAACAGCAAAGTAAATAATATACGAGTTAGCGGTGATTTAAACGATGAACAAATCGTTACGAACTTAACAACAAATAGTGTACGAATTAATAGAAAATTAAGTAATGTAGGACTTATTACAAATTTAGAATGAGCATTAAATTGGAAATATTAAAACATCGATCCTAAGTCGCTTCTCGGTCCACGTCATTTGCAGCCTCACCATCGATGTTCACGTCCACTTCCCCAGCCCTCTTCCCTGCATCCTCGGGACTGGATTCCACCTCGTCCACCAGCATACCATCCACAACATCCTTCTTTACATCAAAACACACATCATTAACATCAACATCCTTATAAAAAAAGGCTGCTTGCCGCAAACCCTTCTAGAAGTCGTTTATATGCTCCTGGATAATACAGCTCTTTAAATCTTCCATCTCCACCTCTAACCCGTCATGTTTCTCTTTCATCTCATCATAGTCGGCCTCTAGGTCTACAATCCGGCCCTTCAACTTTTCCTCTGAATCTAGGCAGTGCACTCTCCAAGTAGCCAGCCTCTTCCTTTCTTCTTCCCATTCCTCTTTCTCCTTCTTCTAGGCTTCTTTTTCCCCTGCATGCTTGTCCACCTTTTCCTGTAATTCTTCAACCTTCGTTTGACTCCCCTCTTTCAGCTCTCTCTGATATAAAGATCCAACATGCCGACTCAGTATCAGCGTTTTGCTGCTAAATTCGACGATAGCCTTCACCAAAGCGTTCGGCTCCATATTATAAATCGAATCGATCAACGATTCCGGCATATTGATCTCGATATCTTTTCACACAGTTGTCTCTGGAAGCTCAATCAATCTAGCCTCTGGTCTCTTCTTCACGTCCTTTCCTTTGTCGGGCCTAGCCGGCAACTCCGCCTTCCTCTTAGTCCCACCGTGCACATGCACGTCTACTAATGATTCTTACAGGTTGGGAACCTCAGTGCTCCCAGCAACTCTAGCCTTCGCCGCCTTCTCCTTCCGCAATGCTTGGAAAAGTGTCAAGTTCTTCTTTCCCATCTGTGCCATATGTCCTGTAACCCACAACATACAACCATCATAATGCTCAAACATAAAATAACACTCAAAATTACAGAAAGATACCTTCAATATCTATAATCGGGTGAAGCGAATTATAAACCCTAACTAAGCCCTTAGTGGGCATCTTATCGCTAAATAGCATCACTGTATCCACCACCTCCTTATCGGCCACCGACAAATCCTCCCTCAAAATCACCTTATACTCCCAAGGGTTGCTGGTCCAAAAAAATGGGAACTTAGTATTGCCATCAGCAGTATAAAAATGTGAACGACCAACTTGCTTTATCACCACTTTGAAGAACCGATCTTTAAAGTGTTTAAAAGATTGGGTAAAGGCATCCAGTCTGTTAAAACCAGGCTAGCTTATGAGCGACAACCACGTCGTCAGACTTTTTGGCCTCATAACAAAAAAAGTAAAGGAACACCCGCGAAGACGGTTGCAAATACAACGCCATACACAACAACCTGAATGCCTGCAAGTACGCCCAACTATTCGGATGCAGCTGGGTGGGAGCAACATTCAACAACCGTAACACTCCCATGGTGAATTCATCAAACGACAGCCAAATGTGTAGTTGTGAGAAGTGACACATGTACATACAAAAGAACTCCTTGGCAGCTCCTTCTCGGCCATGGCAGACACATTCCACACCAGTTACCCTCTCTGGCACCACTATGTCCCTTCGAGCACCTTTCTCAAAGATTGGCGTACAGTTCAACCACGATTTCAGTAATCACGACCACTGAAATAACGACTGTTGTGTTCGCACGTCTGCTGCTACCCACTCATACCCCGTCTTCACCGGCCAGCTGCTTTCCGCCAACTCCTCAAGTGGATCTTCCCTAACTTCAATTATCCTCTCCATGGGGATCCTCCATACGTTTCCTGATTCCTCCCTATCACTATTATCCGCTTCACTACTCCCGCTCCCCCTAGACCTCTCACTACTCGAACTCGACAAGAAAACCCTATCACCACTACTAGAGATACCTGATTCTTTTTAGGATGACGGAGGAGATAAGGGAGATATCGGATAGCTCTAACGCACATGAAGTAACTGATCTTAGATTTTTTGCAAATGAAGCAATATGGGCACACTTTCAACAAAATCTTCATTTATAGACATGAATTCCAAACGTCACAACTCCTTCCCGCCAAAAGTCACAACCCATTCCAATCGTCAAAAGGCACACCAAAAGTCATGAAGCATAAAAAATGACGGCGCGAAACCCCTTTGGATTAGACTTCTGACACCCCTTCACTTGCCACAAACCCCTTCACCTGCCACAAACCTCTTTACACTTTTAGCCTTAACACTGTTCATCACACTTAAAGGTTGGGGGACTGGTGTACCACACCTAGCCCACCTCGCTAACATGCCAACACTTATCATCCTTCACCACCATATATATATATATATCGACAAAGGCTAGAGGATTGGTGTATCACACCTAGTCGGTCTAACCAAATAATAATAATAAACAATCACTGTATATACATTGAGCAAATAAAGTAACCAGCCTAAGCTGACAAAAGAATAATAGTGGCCTAAGCCGCTAAAAGAGTAGCCGGTCTAGTCTGGCTACTCTGGAAAACTTAACAAAATCAAAGCATTTCTGTAAGACTCACAAGGCCCACAAATAATCGAACTAAAAGACCTAGGCCCTAGCCCAGGCCCACCTACAGCCCAAACAGAGGCCTAACCAAGGACGTGGCCAGACATAATTAATAATCTATAAATATTTATGGACCCCACGAATTAAAGGTATGCATTCATTACTTTCCTAATCACCAGATTTGACTTTCTTAGAGATTTTGCTAACTTCAACTTCGAAGTCCCTTCTACAGGTAATCCCCCTCGGGTCTAAACCGATTGTACCGGGAGGAAGCCTACTGAAGAGATAGCGGACCAGAGTAAGGTAATGCTTGTGTCTAACAAATCTTATTTGTTCTCTGCAGAAACATTTTCCTTTCACACGAGAATGTTTAATACTCTCAATTTAAGTGTTCAATAGTATAAACCTTTCATTTACTAGGTAATATAAAAACAAAATCCTTTACTTTATTAATAATTTTTGTTTCATTTGAAGGACTCATTTATTTTACTAAAACAATTTTCGTTATTTCTGAACCATTGAGTATATATGTTGATATTTGAAAAGTTTTCTTAGATCTCTAAGGTATTTTTCATCTTATCATACCCTTAATAATACATTTGTTTTCCTTTGTGTGATTTCTTTCAATAGTCTCTCAAATTGTTTCTAAGACACACATTTGATAATTTTTTAATAATTTTATTTGTTATTTATTTTCATCATGTAGAATATTATTTCGATATATTTTATCTAATTATTTTTTATTTTCTAACTCATTATTTCCATCAAACATATATTGGAGTTCAAAAGATACAAGATCGATGTCAAAATTTTATTATTATGTTTATTATTTATTTTTTGCGTCATTTTGATAAAATGATGTATTATAACTTTTATTAATGTATAAAAAAGAGATTCATTAGAATTTAAAAAATTGAAGTAAACAAACATTTAAAATATATTTTAATTTGAAGATTTGTTTTCCTTTTATATATATTTTTGAAATTTTTTTACATTTATTCAACTAGGTTGCATTAATCTTTGCAAATTTAATAAATGTTTTGGTTCTCATGAAATTTTATTTGGTATTCTAATCTAAAATGTAAACAATTATAATTTATTTTAAAGTATTTGATATCGAAGAAACAACCATCCTCCTAATATTGAATATTTGATAATATTATGTTTCCCTTACCGTAATTTTTTATTATTTTATAAAAATGAATTAAAATTAATATTGAAGTAGTAAGAAAACGGATACGGGTATGAGTACGAAATTATACCCGTTACCCGATGGGGATGAGGATGGGATAAAAGTTTGATACCCATTGGGTTTGGGTTTGTAGATGGGGACAAATTTTTTCTACGGGTCTTGCCTTGTTGCCATCCCTAGACGTGCCACCAAGCGGTGCATTAGATTATGAAACTTTCCAAAAGTTCCTACACTTGCAAGCCAACCTTAAACCCCAAAATTTTGACTCCCACATCCAGTTAACACGAGAACCCATTCAATGCTATTGTACAATATGTTTACGTAACCCATAACAGTCTCAATTTACCAAATTACTATCATTAGAATCCAAAATCAAATTTATCAATCGTTCCCCTCCTTTGTCCAAATTCCCCAACTCCTAAGAGCATTCAATCACCAACTACCCTCCATAGTAGCACTTTTTCAATAATTTACATTCACAATCATTCACATATAATCATAGGCATTTACAGTGCATATTAAAACATCACAAAATTCTGATAACATTAGAACCTAAACCACTCGTGTTCGTGTCACTGGGTGGTTCATCCTCGTCGCTAGGCAATTCTACGTAGAACCTAAAATTCTGGGTTGAATCACATGAATCCCTTGGCAGGCCTTCATCACTTCTTGGCGATTTCTGGAGATTTTCCAGAACTCAAAGAACCAAAGTTATTTATGGAGAAAAGCAACACCCAAGGCATCCATACATCATGTAATTACATCGAAATTGGAAGACCCGTGAAATTTAATTAATTAATTAATAAATGCGGGTCGTAGAAGCCTTTGTGGCATTAAATTTTAACTCTTATGACGTGGTAAAGTGCTAGCTCAAGTGGTTGAGAGTACTTTGATTGTGTGAGAGGACTTGGGTTCGAGTCCTATGTATGCCAATTATGTGTTATTTATGTGATTTTATATTTATATATATATATATATATATATATAATCATGTTGGGGAATGATATAGTAATTAAATTATATTAATTAGCATGAAACATGAATTGACATGATGGTTTGGTATAGACTTGGCATTTCAGGGTTGTGGGTTCAAGCCTTCGGGAACCCAAATTGAACTTCATTTTTGGCTATTTTGGCTTTGGATTAGAATTTGAAGGGTTAAAGGAAAACTCTAATGGACATGGCAGTTTAAAAGGGTATTTTGAGGTAGGAGAGAAGGTTTTTTGGTGGGGCTGTAATTGGGGTTGCAGAAGAGAGCATGAAATTGTGAGTTTTTAGTGAGTGTTGCGTAAGGTTGGGGGCTGAGTTGGAAGAAGGGCAAGATGGCTAGTGGTGATCAAGGAGGAAATAGAGAACTTATCAAATTAAACAAGGAATACAGGTTAGGGGAGTTCCTAATGCATGTTTTATTTTAAATCGTATGAAAATTGTGTTTTGAGTTATGCTTGAACTGTGAAATATCTCAATTCTGGTCTGGATCGCGTTTTCTAGATTTTCCCAGAAACCGCTTGGCGGCGTATGAACAGCCGCCAGGTGGCATATGCGACTTCGATTTTTTTTGGGTTTTCTCCGTGAACGGCTTGGCGGCAGAGCATGAACCGCCAGGCGGCACAAGCATTATGACGTTATTTTTTGGTTGTGGTGTTCTTGATGTTTTCTATGATGCGCCATGATAATTCATATGCACAAACATGAATCCTATGTTGCGAATGTCTGCCGATGATCATGATATATTGAAGTTATGTATGTTGTGGGCATTTGGGGTTTTGGAATTCATGCTGGAATTGGGGATAGTAATTGTTAAAAGTTACAAAGAAAGGTGTATTGAATTTCCAGAAATTGATGATTTGATGAGTGTTGTATGAACTCTGTGGAGTATGTGCATAGAGAAATATGTTAGGATGAAAGTATGTATCGTAAAATCAGAATATTTGGGTGTGGTGCAGTGTTGGAAATTCTGGGCAGAACACAAATTTATATGCACCACTTGGCGGCGCATGAACTGTCGCCAGGTGGCCTGACAATGCTGTGTGTTTTGGTTGATTTGTATGGATTCTATGGGGTTGGTTATACAGGTAGAAATTCATTATAATATATACATGTTGAAGATGGAATATTAGATGAAGGTGGCCTGTTAGGGATCAAGGAAGGGTAGAGGTAGTGAAGGTGGGAAAAGTGTTATAATATAAGGGATGATGTAAATGTTTCTACTATATGTGCTAAGGTAGATTCCATAAAATATACTAAAATAGTAAAACGGGAAGTGTGAATTAGCATGTGGCATTTTTGTTAACGAGGTGGTATGATAATAAAGGACAAGAAGGGCAAGTGAAAAAGGGGTGAAAGGAAATTCATGTTAGTAATATGTAGGGATACATGACAATCTGCTTGTGGAGTGTTGTAAATATTCTGCTACATTGTTGGTGTATTTTGAGGAGTGTGTGCAATCTTGGTGATTTAAACTTTACATAATTAGAAAGGTGTGTACGCGTTGCTAGTGATAGAACTGTGGTTGGTGTGTGATGAGTTCAAATTTTTGCCCTCATTTAATATTTAAATTTGGGGATTTAATTGAATTTTCTGTGCTTAAAGATTGATTTAATTAGGATTTGTGATTATTGGATTTATTGAGTAAGTTTGGTAAAAGTGGCGTAAAAATTGATTTTAGTTGCATAAAATATTATTGGATATTCTAACGTTTGTTAATGCAGCTGGAATTTATTTTTGGTCATTAAAGTGTGGATTTTAAATATTCAAAGTTACAAAATAAGTCCAAAATCAAGAAATTCTGGAAAAGAATAAATCAGGAGCTAAATGCACCCCCAAATTTTATTTGCACACTCCTTCTAAAGTGGACCACCAAAAACCTGTTATGCACCCCCATTTTTCACTAAGTTGCACCCCTCCTACCACTTAAACTCCACTCAACCAGATCATGCCATGTGGCAATCCTCAACTTTTAAAATTAGCCAACCAGAGCAAGCCACGTGGCAACAATCCTTGCACTAACAAGCTCGGGACTCCGTAGTTTTGGAACCCTTAGGGATGCCTAATTTCGTTTCCTTTCTCTCTCTTTTCTTCTCTCTATTCTTCTTTTGTATTCCATGGATTGCTAAACTTCTTGGGTTGATTCCATTGTAATTTCATTATGGATTTTGAGGTTAGAATGAAT
>Ga0209589_1012649_pt1 | contig 11370 bp, 17 predicted proteins | sample CowpeawhiteBW_FD_187525 | JGI IMG/M metagenome (GOLD analysis project Ga0209589, IMG submission 187525) | Root nodule microbial communities of legume samples collected from California USA - Cow pea white BW (SPAdes) (version 2) | ecosystem: Host-associated > Plants > Roots > Nodule | place: USA...
TATATATATATATATATATATATACATATATATATATATATACCCGTCCAGAAATAGTGTGTCGATATATTACCGATGATAGGGTCGTTATATTATCGATGATAGGGTGATGATCAATAAAGAATAGAGATATGAAGTGGCATCACTATCAAGCGACGCTTGAGCAAGGATGAGTAGAGGTGTAGAGTTATGTTGCCAGATAACCGACGTTTGGGCAAGGATGAGCAGAGGTGTAGAGTTGTATCGCCATAAAGCCAATATAGAGAAGATCTCCAATAAACCGAGGTATTCAATAGGCCAAGGAATCAGGTGAAAATTCAAGTCAGAAAAGATGTCTCCACGTAGCTGAGGTCATTGCAAGAATCCAAAATGATGTCTCCATAGAGTCGAGGTCATTGCAAGAATGTAGAAGGATGTCTCCACAAAGATGAGGTCATTACAAGATGTTTCCACAGAATCGAGGTCATTTCAGGAATCCAAAAAGATGTCTCCACAAAGCCAAGGTCATTGCAAGAAGCCAGAAGGATGTCTTCCTAGGACCGATGCTACTGAAGGTAATTGGTTGATGGTTCAAGATTTACGAGGATGTCACCTTAGGACCGACCTCTTTGTAAGAAGCTTGGATTCAGGAGATGGTGCAAGTTAAGATAGAATCTTAGATTATATAAAGTGATTATTTTGGTTAAGAGAATATTTAAAAGAAGAAATATTAGTTATTATTTAGGGAAATATTCTAGTTGTTATTTATAGGAATATTTTAGATTATCTCTAAGGCTATTATTATGCATTAACTAATGTATATCTACAATATTTGTAACCGACTTACCTTCCACAAATAAGAATTTACTCCCATGGTCAAGGGAAAGATAGATTTTGGCCAAAGTAAGTCATTAACTAAGGTTGAAATTTGTCTTTCTTTTTGTTTTTAATTGAAGGTTATTTTACACCTTTTTTGACCGGAACATATATATATATATATATATATATATATATATATATATATATATATATATATATATATATATATATATATATTGATTACACGATAGGAAAGATCCACCTACAAAAGTATCTCCGACGCTCAACTCACTAAGATAGTAACTATCTCTTTGTAAGAGAGAATAACGAGTGTATAAATACACAAAATTCCACTTTATTAATATACTAGTTAGATAGTCTAACCACACCCATTAGACAAGTCTATCGATACACCGATTAGAGGAGTCTTACAATATATAATAGACGAGTTCCTTCAAACACGGATTAGATAAGAATACCAAAAAATATTAAATGAGTGATTTCATACATTGATTAGATGAGTGTATGCATATACATCAGGCAACTTTGTCCATACATTTATTAGATGGGGTCTAACAATATATATTACACGAGTTTGTCTATATATTGATTAAATGATTGTAGCAATTTGCCACTACTAGTATTACGCAAATATGTTTCTACATAGATCAGACAACTTTTTAATATATATTAGACAAGTTGGAGAAAGCTGAGGCGAGTGTTTTGTCCTTGAAAAAGAAGTGGTTCACTTGAACAAGAGAAGGCCGAACTCATTTTTGGCAGGTTATTGGTTGTCTATGTTACGGGCTTGAGAAGGTTAAGAAGCAGACTATCTTCTTTACTTCTGCATTGAACCTGGAACAACTTTACATGGATAAGGACATTGTTGACGTCCTTGTTGGTGAGGTGGAGGAGGTTCGTGAGGCCGACGAGGCCAAAGTTGAAGTGAGCAATTATGTGTTTATCTTGATATTTATATTTTATTTTTCCAATTTTAAAGTGATATATTATTAATAAAATAACACTTATATTCATTATTTTATTTGTTTTTATATTTATATTATATTTATATAAAAACAGTAGACTATATTGTTTATTACGACTAATTTAATTATTATTTGTTATATGTATTTACATTATTTATATTTATTATGATTTATTATTATTATTTGTTTATATATCTATTATCATTTATTATGATTTATATTTATATATTTTTTATCATCTATTATTATTTATGTACCACACTTAGCCGGCCTAGCCAAACATACCAACACTTCTCATCTTTTACTGTCATAGCCATACCGGTAAAGGCTGGGAAACTGGTGTACAACACCTAGCCGACCTAGCCAAATTATAACCATAAATCCCGTCTACACAGTCACCAAGGACGCAAATAATAATAATCACCATGTATAAACGAATGATAGTACCCGGCCTAAACCGCCAAAGAAGTAACCGGCCTAGCATATTCAGGGTACTACCAACAAGGCCCTTGAGGCCCACGATATTCGAATTAAGGAGCCTGAATCATGACCCAGGCCCACCTATGGCCCAAGCAGGAGCCCAGCCCATGACGTGGCAAGACATAATTAATAAATCCATAAATAAGCATGGACCCCAGCAATTAAAGGTAACCCCTCTTGATTCCAAACCAATTCACATAGAGATATCCGCAAACGAGATAATACCTTACGGACAAACCTGCATTCTCTCGAAGATGGTTTAGACCCGCAACAGAGCAGGAGTTAACAAGCAGGATGAAGCAGGTCCCGCAGGACCTGCTAACATCACCCCGGACTTGGCCGCCATCCTAGACGGTCAAGCTAAAATGCAACAGGAGCTGGCTGATTTAAAGAAGCGCAATGCTGATGAGATGGAGGCACTACGACAGGAGAACTCACGCCTAAGGCGAAAGATTGAGGCCAATCCCGCTCAAAAGGGAAAGGCTAAGGAAACATCTGATGTCGTAGGGTCCCCAGCTTTATAGCCCACTAAAGAAGAAAGCGAGTACAATCCTACCCCGCACACCTTCACCACTACTCAACAAACTGCCATCCTCTCAACCCATCATACACACTTCCATCCCACCCTCCCAGGAAACATTACGGCTCCTACCCCTGCCGCCACCCTGCCCACCACCCACATCCCACCCTATAACATGCCTTCCACCCTACACACTACCCACATCCCACCCTATAACATCCCTCACACCCTCCATACCGCCCATATCCCCCCTCACAACTTCACTTCAACTTTTCCCACCCTTGTTCATAATCCCATCCCCCCTCACCCGCTACCATCCGCCCAACCTAGGCGTTGTCATCCTTTTACCGATTTAATTGCCAACACCCCCCTCTCTGCCTAGTGGTAACCTTTCACACTGGAACGCTACACCGGTGAGATCGACCCAAACGAATACCTCAAGGTCTACATCACCCACGTCGCCCTCTACAAGGCCTTTCCTACCACCCTTAAAGGCCCTGCCCTCAAATGGTTTACCACCCTTCCGCCATACTCCATTGACTGCTTCGACACCCTCTCCCACATGTTTACCACTCACTTCGCCGCCAGCCGCCCACATCAAACTACAACAATCTCACTTCTAGGCGTTAGACAAGAACAAGACAAGACGCTCCGGGCTTTTATTGACCGTTTTAGTAAGGCTGCCCTTCGCACACCACACCTCAACCAAGAAATGATACTTTAGTGCATGACACTCACTCTCAAACCCGGCCCCTTCGCCAACAACGTCTATCTCCACCCACCTACATCCATGCATGAGTTGAAACTCCACGCCGCTGACTACGTCCGCATGAGGAGATGCAAACTCTCCACACAAAATTCTGCAATGACTACACACCCTCCGCATCAACCCCCCCTCCAGCAACCCGCTAACCGCGACCCCCAACCAGCTTGCACCAATGTCACCCCCACCGACCCCCATACGCAGCACTATTAACACCATCTATGGTGGCTTTGCTAATGGCGGATCTACCTCATTCGCCAGAAAGAGACACCTCCGCCATATACAATCCATCAACCACATTACCCAATCCCATCACAAACGACACATGCCCCCCATAACCTTCACGGACGACGACTTCCATGGCCTTGACCACCAACAAGATGACCCCATGGTCATCACCGTGAACTTAGAAAATTATGTCGTCAAGAAAGTTCTCATTGACCAAGGCAGTTCCGTCGACATCATATATTGGGCAACATACCAGAAACTCCAGCTCCCCACCACCTCCATGGTCCCATACGACGAGTTGATATATGGATTCTCACGGGAAAAGGTAACAACCCACGGCTACATCGACCTCCATACCGTTTTCCGCGATGATGCTCAAACCAAGACAATACTTATCTAATTCCTCGTCGTCGATGCGTCCACATCCTACAATGTCCTCCTCGGTCGACCCTCACTCAACACTCTTGGCGCCATCGTCTCCACACCTCATCTGGCCATGAAATTTCCATCCCCATCCAGCGACAACCTTACCATTCATGGCGACCAATGGCTCGCCCGCGAATGCTACATGGCCAGCCTACGCCCGCAGCTTTCCATCCTTCAAACCAATCATATTGAACGACCACCCGGCTCTGACATAGCCTTCCGGCGATGATCTAGACCCTAGAGTAGGCCGGGATACCTGCCTCGAGCTGGTCGAAGAAACCATACCGCTGGAGCTCCCTAATGGATGCACCATCAAACTGGGCACTAGATTACAACCTGAACAGTGCGACATCCTTACACCCACCCTCATCAACAACACAAACCTCTTCGCTAGGTCAGTTGCTGACTTACCCGGCGTTGACACTTAAGTCGCATCCCACAAACTATCCATTTACAAGGAGGCCCGATATGTCTCCCAGAAAAAAATGCAAACTTGGCGAAGAACGTCGACTAGCGACCAAGGCCGAGGTCGACAAGTTTCTTAACACATGGTTTATCGAAGAAGCCCACTACACCACTTGGCTCTCCAACATGGTTTTAGTCAAGAAAGCTAATGGCAAGTGGCGGATGTGCGTCGATTATACGGATCTCAATAAAGCCTGTCTTAGGGATGCCTACCCGTTACCTAATATTGACTGGCTTGTTGACGGTGCAGCCGGTAACAAAGTTCTCAGTTTTCTTGATGCATACTCTGGTTACAACTAGATTCCCATGGCCACATCCGACATGAACAAAACCGCCTTCATTACAGACGACGCCAACTACTTCTACAAGGTCATGTCGTTCGGCCTAAAAAACGTAGAAGCAACATATCAGCGACTAATGGATAAGGTCTTCAGCCATATAATGGGCAAGTGTGTCGAGGTATACGTTAACGATATGGTCATCAAATGCCCCAGTCATCACTAGCATGCTCAAGACTTTTCCACCGTCTTCTTTGCATTAAGACAATACAACCTCCGCCTCAACCCTGAAAAATGCGTCTTTGGCGTCGACCATGGTAAATTCCGCGGATTCATGCTTACCCAACGTGGCATAGAAGCTAACCCCGAAAAGTGCAATGCAGTTATTGAGATGCGAAGCCCTAACAGTGTTAAAGAAATACAACGCCTCATAGGCCGACTAACCGCAATCACCCGCTTCCTTCCCAAGTTCGCCGAACAAACCCAGCCCATCATTCAACTACTCAAACAATTGACCAAGTTCACGTGGAACGACGATTGTGAACAAGTTTTTCATAAACTAAAAACCACCCTCACCTCACCACCCATCCTCAAAAAGTCGAACACTCCTACTCGTTTACATCACCGCCATGGATCACACCGTAAGCACCGCGTTGGTTCAGGATGTCAATGGCACTCAACACCCTGTATACTTCGTCAACCGAACCCTGCAAGATCCCGAAACCAGATACCAGATGGTGGAAAAATTAGCCCTATCTCTATTACACACAGCACGACGCCTATGCCCCTATTTCCAAAATCATAATCAACGTCAAAACCGACTACCCCATCCAGAAGATGCTACAGAAACCAGACCTTGTGGGCCGCATGTCGTCTTGGGCTGTCGAGTTATCCGAATTCAACATCTGCTATGAACCCCACGGCCCATCAAAGCTAAATGCCTCCTAGACTTTGTCAACGATCTCTAGCGAACCCCTAAAGAAGACCAATGGACACTTTATGTTGATGGTTCGTCAAACCCTAAAGGGGCAAGTGTCGTCATCGTCCCAGAAGGACCCAACGATATCCTCATCGAAAAATCCCTCCATTTCGCCTTCAAAACATCCAACAACAAAGCCGAATATGAAGCCATCCTCGCCGACTTATCCCTCTCCCGCGAAGTTGGTGTCAAATCACTCACGTGCAAAACCGATTCCAAGGTTACCGTGGGCCATCTAAATGACGAGTTCTAGATCAAAGACCTTACCCTCCTACAATACTATCACCTGGTCCGGAAAGTCATCCAATCCGTCTTCGAACAAGTTTGCATCCAACACATTCCCAGATCCAAAAACGTCAGAGCCTACATATTATCCAAACTAGCAAACACCAAGCTAAAAAGACGCCACTGATCACTCTTACAACAAACGCTATCCGCCCCTTCCATCACAAACACTTGTCATACCCTAACCTAACACCAAGTCGACAATTGGACAACTCCCTACATCCAATACCTCCAAACCGGTAACCCCCCACCTGACGCTGACAGGAGTTGGATAACTAAAGCTGCCAGGTACACGATGATAGGCGATGACCTGTACAAACGAGGATACGGCCAACCACTTCTCAAATTCGTCACTGCAGAACAAGCCCAATATATCATTAAAGAGTTACATGAAGGCATATGCGGCTACCATTCCGACGCACACACCATGACACCAGAATCCTTCGCGCCGGGTACTTCTGGCCGACCATGGACGCCGACTGCCACGATTTTGTCAAAAGATGCATACCCTGCCAGAAACATGGCAACCTCATCCACGAAAAACAGAACAGCTTCATTCTATACTATCCCCGTGGCCCTTCACAAAGTGGAGAATGGACATTCTCGGCCATTTCTCCCCGGGAAAAGGCCAAGTAAAATTCCTGATAGTAGTCGTCGACTACTTCACCAAGTGGATAGAAGCCAAACCATTAGCCACCATTACAACCCAACAAGTCCAACAATTCGTCTGGAAGGATATTATATGGCGGTATGGCGTCCCACATACAACCATCACCGACAATGGCCGACAGTTTATAGACAAAAGAATTTGCTAAATTATATACCGGCCTAGGCATCAAACATGTAACTAGCTTTGTTGAACACCCACAGACCAATGGATAGGCCGAGGCAACAAACAAGGTTATACTAGTAGAACTACGTAAACGGTTGGACAATGCTAAGGGCCAATGGCTTGAAGAATTAATGGAAGTGCTATGGGCCTACAGGTGTACCCCTCAATCAGCAACAAATGAATCTCCATTCAGCCTAGTATACGGCATAGATGCCATGATACCAGTTGAAATTGGTGAACCATCTCTACGTCGAGAACTATACGACCCAGTCCAAAATCATCAAAACATGAGCACCCACCTCGACCTCCTACCCGAGTTAAGAGAAAAAGCCCAGATACGCAACTTAGCTACCAAACAGCAAGCGGCCAAAAAATATAATGCGAACCTATGCCTAAGATCGTTCGCAACGGGGGACTTAGTTTGGATAATGGCCAGCAGTGCAAGAAAGAAGGATGGCAAGTTCTCCGCCAACTGGGACAACCTATACCGGATACGTGAAGATGCTGGAGGAGGAGCGTATAGACTTCAACAATTATCAAGGGAAGAAATACCCAATACATGGAATGTGTCCCATCTTAGTTTTACTTTAGTTAAAGACACGTATTGTAGCACATATTTGTAACCCTGGGTGTACTCTTTTCCCTCACCTGGTCTTTTTTCCCTAAGGAGGGTTTTGGCCAGGGAGGTTTTAACGAGGCACCCCAAATTTCAGGAATAAACAAGGGGTTCTTAATCTCACATCTACTCCTTAACTTAATGTTTAATTTGTTTTTAGTTCCCCACCCTTACCATAAGTAAGCGGCCTGGGTCGAACACCCTTAACTTAATGTTTAAGTTGTTTTTAGTTCCCCACCCTTACCACAAGTAAGCGGTTTGGGTCGAACACCCTTAACTTGATGTTTAATTCGTTTTTAGTTCCCCACCCTTACCACAAGTAAGCGGCCTGGGTCGAACACCCTTATCTTAATGTTTAATTCATTTTTAATTGTCCACCCTTAACATAAGTAAGCGGCCTGGGTTGACTACTCCCATTAACCGAATAACCAACAACAATAACACATTCAGACTGATAGACATAAAACATAGCATATAACATGCATAACAACATCAACAATGAAGCGCATTCCTATCATGAATGTTATCGTCGAACATTAAAAAGCAAACATATCCGCAAATGTACATCACATTCAAAAGCAATGAAAAATATTGTATGCGTTATTACAAGCTTAGGATTCTTAACAATAGGAATCATAAAACTATATCCTAAGCCGCCTTTTCATCTTCATCCTCCACGGTCGCCTCTGCATTCATTTCTTCATCCGCCATGGCCTTCTCCACCTCCTCTCCAGGGCTACTCTCGGCTTCATCGATGAGCTGGTTGTCCACTACATCTTTGTTCACGTCAAATCTTGGATCAGCCACATCAACCTCCTTGCAGAAGAAGGTCGCCTGCCTCAGCCCTTTCCGAAATCCATTAACGTGCTCTTAAATTATGCAACTTTTCAAGTTTTCGAGCTCCACCTCCACACTTTCATGTTTTTCCTTCAACTCGTCATAGTCCGCCTCAAGGTCGGCTATTCTCCCTCTAAGCTTCGTCTCTGAATCCAAACAGCGAACCTTCCAGGTCCCTAACCTCTTCTTCGTCTCTAAACCCTAAACACTCTTCCTTCTCCTTCTCCCATGCAGCTCTTTCTTACGCAAACTTATCGACCTTCCCTTGTAGATCCTCCAACTTCTCGCGATTCCCTTCCTTCAGCTCTCTATGGTACAGCGACCCAACCCGACGACTTAATATCAGCGCCTTGTTGCCAAACTCCACCATTGTCCTCACTAGGTGGTCCAACTCCAAATTATCAATAGAGTTAATCAATGTCTCTGACATGTTGATATCAATATCTTTTCTAACGGTCGTCTCCAGCAATTCAATCAGACCAGCTTCTGGCCCCTCAGCACCACTGAATGACCCTTGCCCCAACAAGGCAGCCCTCACCTTCTTCACATCTTTGCCTTTGCCAGAGCTGGTCGGCAATTCGGCTTTCCTCTTGGTGCTGCCATGTGCACGCACCTCCACCAATGACTCTTGCAAATTTGGGACCTTAATGTTTCCGACCGCTTTCACTTTCACCGTCTTCTCCTTCCTCAGCGCTTGAAAAAGGGTCAAGTCCTTTTTTCCAACTTGAGACATATGTCCTGCATTGAATACACCAAAGTCCAATTAGTTTAACTTAGACACATTGAAAAAATTGAAATCACAAATAGATACATTCATATCAATAATCGGATGAACCGAATTATAAACCCTAACTAAGCCCTTAGTGGGCAGTCTATCCGTAAACTTCATCAGCACCTCCACCACCTCTCTATCCTCCGCCGACAACTCATCGGTACTCATATCCTTATACCGACAGGGGCTACCCATCCAACTAGAAGGAATTTGGTACTCCCATCTGCACTGAGGAAATGTGACTTTCCTCCCTCCTTCACTACAACCTTGAAAAACCTATCCTTGAAGTGTTTGAACGATTTCGTAAATGCGTCCAACCTGCTAATACTCGGCCTGCTCACCAAGGATAGCCATGTTGTCGGTTGTCGGGGCCTTGTGTCCTAAAAGTATAAAAATGCATAAGAAGACAACTGTAGATACAACAACTGGCAAAGAACATGAAAGGCCTACAAGTATGCCTAACTGTTCGGATGTAGTTGAATAGGCGCCACGTTTAACAGGCGGAGCACCTGTAACATCCCGCCAGGATATTACTGATTTGTAAATAAATAAAAGAAATAAATTAAAACCACGTGCATTTAATAATACCTCATTTTCCCAAAACGCGGGAAAATTTAAAAACTTTATTAAACCATCAAATAAAGTCTATGAATACCAAAACCATAACGTTATAAAATTACTCATCAGGGTTTACAACTGTTTTCAAAGGCAATAAAGTAACATAAGCATTTCCCCACATCTAACTCCTCTCTGGGGCTAAGCGTCACCTAAGCCACCTGCATCAACAGAATCTGCTCCCGTGTACCGCGCACACGATCATCGCCACACACACGCAGATAGGGTGAGCTTAACAATTAAATCACATGTATAGAGTTGCAGAAACATAAACATATAACACAAGAGATCGTACATTACATAAACATCTCACATTGCCCTGTTCTTTAATTCCTACCATCTGACCCCCCAATCAGATTATTCGTGTTCTACAACGTCTAAGGATTACTTCAAGGTGACTTGCTGCCATACCTATCGGCCACAACCGATAGAGCACGTGCGGGAAAACATGCTACGGATCATACACCGCAACGCCAGGTAAAGTTCCCGTATACGAACATAGTCCGTATCGTCCCAAGACTACCAAACTCGTCAGCCAATAACTGAGGAGTGCAATCTCTCTGGACCCATCCATACTGGCCACAACCAACACACTCACACCGACAACACTCGCCAACCCGAGCCACAACTCAAGGGTTCCTCGTGTTCATCCGCCATCCCGAGCCACAACTCAAGAGATGCTATTCTGATCCACAACTCAAGGAATATCACGTGCTTAACCCCTATCCCGAGCCACAACTCAAGGGATACGTTCCGAGCCACAACTCCAGGAACACCAGCAATCCCACCCTTAAAGCATCACTAGACGCACTGTAGATCACAAATTCATAATCAAAACTCAAAGTTGCAGCAGTACAAATCGTCGGGCGGGGGACATGTGCCGCCAGTTGCTGCCAGCTCCCAGACCGCCTGGCGGGTGTCGCGTTCCGCCAGGCACACAGCGCCTCAAAACCCTCCTCGCTGCAGGTACCGCCTGGCGGGAAGTCCCTCACTGCCAGGCGCCCGAGAATCAGGTACCCCCTGTTTGGTCACTTCCGCCTGGCGGTCTCCAACTCACTGCCAGGCGGCATATCAGTAGTCTCTCTTAACTGATTTTACTCATTTTTTTCCTGGTTCGACTCTGTGACAGTTTGCACTCTAAGTTAGCCCTACTAATATTGCACCCTCCCGACTAATACATCTGTATTACAAGCAAGCTATCTAATACCACAAGTCTCTATACCACATAAAATCTGATGAAGTATTATGTTGTTCCTTTTTAAGATAATTGAATATGGTGTGAGTTGATTAAGAAAGCTAAGCGAAATCCCCACTGGACATTAAGATAGCAAGCTATCTAGATGTGAAGGTTCCTTTCACAAAACTCAAGAGAAGAAGATGATAGATTGATTCAAAACAAAAAGGAAATGGAAAGCACATAAACCATAGAAAACCAAGAACAATTAAAGGAAGAAGAAAACATAAAATGGAAAGGAAAGAAATGGTAAAAA
>Ga0209589_1012654_pt1 | contig 11366 bp, 9 predicted proteins | sample CowpeawhiteBW_FD_187525 | JGI IMG/M metagenome (GOLD analysis project Ga0209589, IMG submission 187525) | Root nodule microbial communities of legume samples collected from California USA - Cow pea white BW (SPAdes) (version 2) | ecosystem: Host-associated > Plants > Roots > Nodule | place: USA...
ACCCGGATGGGTGACTTAATAACATTGTGGTTTTAATTATGTAATGGACGTTCTAAATTTTATCCGCTCAATTAATAAAGCTTTAAATTTTCCCGCGTTTTGGGAAAATGAGGTATTATTAAACGTGCTGTCTTATTTATTCCATTTATTTATTTATAAATTAGTAATATCCTGACGGGATGTTACACTTGTTGGATTAAGCATGGTGTGCCTCAAGGCTCTAATCTACACACTAAAGTCCAACCTCCTCCTTCCAAGCCCTCTGCTCATGCTAGTATGGTTGATACCGTCTCCTCTACTGACGATCCTCGTGTCGGGAAGGATGACAAAGCTGAAGCTCAATTTGGTTTCTCTAGAGAGCAGTATGAAGCTCTTCTCACCTTGATTCAGTAGTCTCACAATGGTTCTTCTTCCACAACTACTGTTGGATTAAGCATGGTGTGCCTCAAGGCTCTAATCTACACACTAAAGTCCAACCTCCTCCTTCCAAGCCCTCTGCTCATGCTAGTATGGTTGATACCGTCTCCTCTACTGTCGATCCTCGTGTCGGGAAGGATGACAAAGCTGAAGCTCAATTTGGTTTCTCTAGAGAGCAGTATGAAGCTCTTCTCACCTTGACTCAGTAGTCTCACAATGGTTCTTCTTCCACAGCTACTGTTGTTTTCCCCTTTTCTTCTTGGATTTTAGATAGTGGTGCTACTGATCATATTTGTCCTTTTAAATATTTATTTCAAAATCTCAAACCTATTTCTCCTATTTCTATACAATTACCCAACCAAAACTCTATCATTGCTAAATTCTCGGGTACCATTGTCTTGGGTAATCTTATCCTTCACAACACTTTTTTTGTCCCTGAATTTTCTGTTCAACTCATCTCTATTCCTGAATTGCTTAATTATACTAATTGTCTTATGGTTTTCTCCCAAAATACTTGTCTTATTGTGTAGACAGATACCTTCCAAACAATTGGAGCAGCTAGGAAACATCAAGACATGTTTTATCTCTTAGATAGTTCTCAAGACAGACGTAACTTTAGTATATCTAACACAAATATTTCTTTACCACATTCTACTCTCATTAATAATGCTAGCCCAAACTTGGTCATCCATCTAATAAAATTTTACAGCTTCTTGTTTCTGATCATTCTGATATTTTTGTCTCCTTCTATTATTGCTTGTGCTTTTGCCAAACAAAAACGTCTCAAATATTCTTCTAGCACGAGTAAATCTCTTCATTTTTTTGAACTTATCCATGTTGATATTTGGGGCCCGATTTCCGTCTCTTCCATTGATGGATACAAGTATTTTTTGACTATAGTTGATGATTATAGCAGATTTACTTAGATTATTTTTCTTGAAAATAAAACAGAAGTCAAATCTCTTCTTCAAGACTTTATTAATTTGACAGAAATCAGTTTTCTTGTAAGCTTAAGAAAATACGTTCCGATAATGGCAAAGAGTTTCTTCTTAATGGTTTTTATAATAGCAAGGGTATTTCTCATGAAACTTCCTGTGTTGCAACTCCTCAACAAAATGGGATTGTTGAGAGGAAGCATCAACATCTTCTTAATGTGTGTCGTGTTCTTCTTTTTCAAGAAAAAATACCAAACATTTTCTGGTCCTATTCCCTTAAATTGTTTGTTCATCTAATTAATAGGTTACCGACTCCTTTTCTCAGTAATCAATCTCCTTATGAATTGGTTTATTCTACTAAACCCGATTTTTCTAATCTAAAAGTTTTTGGTTGTCTGGCTTACGCTAGTTCTACCAATACTGGGAGAACTAAATTGGATTCTCGAAGCTTAAAATGTGTTTTTCTTGGTTATAAATCTGGAACAAAGGGATATGTTTTGTATGATCTTCACTCCAAGTCTATTTTTGTGACTAGGAATGTTATCTTTCATGAAAATATTTCTCCTTACTCATTCTCTTTGCCTTCTGATAACTCTATTGCTTCAATTGATGATTCTCCTAATTGTGATATTAGCATGTATGATTTTTCAGCTTTACCTGTTTCACATGCCACTGACCTTACTACGAATCCGGTTACTAGTATTGTTTCTGATAATGCTGAAGTTACTGATCTTGATCTTAGAACATCTCATAGAGTGAAAAACAGGCCTCGATACTTAGATCAATATTATTGTGGTGTTGCTTCCACTTCATGCTCTACTTTTTCCACACCTTATCCAATGCATTCTTTTGTTTCTTATGATAATTGTTCTTCTGACCATACTGCTTTTTGTCATAATATTTCTGCCCAAACTGAACCTTTCTCCTTTAAAGAAACTGTTCAACATGACTATTGGAAACAAGCTATGGATACTGAGTTACATGCTCTTGACAGAAACCAGACTTGGACTTTAGTTCCTCCTCCTTCTGACATCAAGCCAATTGGTTGCTGCTGGGTTTACAAACTCAAACATAAACCAGATGGCACAGTCGATAGGTTTAAAGCACGGTTGGTGGCTAAGGGTTCTACTCAAACCGAGGGGATTGATTATTTCGAAACTTTCTCTCCTGTTGTTAAACTTACTATTGTCCGCATCCTTTTAGCCTTGGCCACTACTAGTAATTGGTTTATTCATCAGTTGGATGTTGACAATGCTTTCCTCCATGGAGACTTACATGAAGAGATCTATATGAAGGCTGCACCTGGTCTTTCTCTTCCCGAGCCAAATCTTGTTTGTAAGCTTAACAAGTCTCTATATGGTTTAAAATAAGCTAGTCGTAATTGGAATAAAAAATTAACTTCAGAGCTACTTCTTCTTGGTTACACACAAAGCTCCGCTGATCACTCTCTCTTTGTGAAGAAATCTGCCTCTGATATTACTGCTTTATTGGTTTATGTCGATGATGTGGTTCTCACTGGCAATAGCATTGCTGAAATTAATGTTGTAAAAGCTCATCTTCATTCTAGATTTCATATTAAAGATCTTGGCCCTATCAAGTATTTTTTGGGCCTTGAAGTTTCTCGTTCTCTTGATGGATTAGTTTTGAATCAAAGGAAATACTGTTTGGACCTCATTTCAGAGACAGGGATGCTTGGATGTAAACCTGCACCAACACTATCTGATCCTTCTATCAAACTTCATGCCGACGAGGGAGCTCTTCTACCAGATCCTTATTCCTTTCGGCGTCTGATTGGATGATTACTTTACTTGACTAACACCAGGCCTGATATTAGTTTTGTTGTCCAACAACTCAGCCAATTTGTTTCTTCTCCGCGTGAACCACATATGCAACAAGCTTTACGGATCATTCGGTACTTGAAAAATGCTCCTGGATATGGCCTTTTGTATAAATCCAACACCTCTTTTAAAATTCAGGCTTTTTCTAATTCTGATTGGGCAACATGTGTCACTACCCGACGCCCTGTTTCTAGATATTGTGTTTTCTTAGGCACCTCTTTGGTTGCTTGGAAGTCTAAGAAACAAACCACTGTTTCACGGTCTTCTTCTGAGGCTGAGTATCGCGCCTTGGCATCCCTGACATGTGAACTACAATGGATTCAATACCTTGTTCAGGATTTGCATTTTTCTGTTCCCACTCCCTATACTGCCTTTTGTGACAACAATTCTGCTATTCACATTGCCAAGAATCCCACTTTTCATGAGAGAACCAAACACATAGAACTTGATTGTCACATTATTCGACAAAAGCTTGTTAATGGTCTTATTCACCTTTTCCATGTTCCTTCTAGAAGTCAACTTGCTGATATGTTTACTAAGTCCTTACATCCTTCTACTTTCAGGGTTGCTACTTCCAAGTTGGGCCTTTACAATCTTCATGCCCACCTTGAAAAGGGGTGATAAAGATATTATATATCTCCTGTTTTTATTTATATTGATAGAGATATCATATATTTGATTCTCTCCTATTATTATCATATATTCTTTTTTTATTTGGTTTTTATTTTTTCCTCTATATGATGGGACATTGTACTCTATATATTGAACAAAAATTCTAATAAATCAATAAACAAGCAAGCTCTCTTTGAATGGTTTTTCACCCAAACCTTTTTTGTGCGTTTTTTACGCATCTTTTTTTCTTTCTCTTATGGCTTACGTATGTCTAACACTTTTATTGAGTTATTAGTTGAGAATTATGTCAAGAAATTTCCTTTTTGTAATGTAGTTATTTAGAATACAATGAAATATTTTATAATAGAGCGCTACAAAGCATGCCAAAAATGCTGGTTGCATAGCTTTCCCTGCTGCTTTTCGCAATCAGTGGGGTGCGGCTAACTGTGCCCAAGTTACTGTTATTACTCTCCTTAACGGGTTTTGTAATAAAATAGTGTAATTACTTTTTAAAATTATTTATTTAGGCAGATGTTAAAAATATTACCGTTGTGTTAAAAAAACAAAATTTCAAACAAAGTCGTATTAAAAAAAAATAAGACTTATACATTTATATAAAAATTGTATATTTTTATTTTAATTATCATATTTTTTATTTTATACCTATATTTTTATTTTAATTTATACAAATAGTAATTCTAATATACAGTTTTTTATTTTATTCTTTATTACTTATATATGTTTTGAATTTTGTAGATTTATATTTTTAAAATTTTATAAAAATATATTTTTTAAGTATATATTGTTTATTAATAATATAGCTAATGATTTTTAATTTTTTTTATCTTTCCATAAATCTTTATACAATTATATTTTATTTATATATTCTTAATTTTTATATGTTTATTAATAATTTAATTAACCAACCAAAAATAATGTATTTGATTTTTTATATAAAATATTTTTCATTTTGAATTGCTTATATAATTTTATTATTAAAACATTTATTTAAATAAATAAATATGTATATTTTTATTTTTAATTTAGTTATCAAACTATTAAGAAATTATTATTATAAAATTTTAATAATAAATAAAATTATTCATCAAATTATCCAAAGAATCTTAAATTAAATTTTATATTATTAAAATTATATAATAATATTTTTTATTTAATTTTATTAAGAAATTAAAACTAAAAATGTATATATTTATTTGTTAACAAAATAAAATGTGTAAATATTTAAAAAACAAAATTATCTGAAATTTTCAAAATAAATAATATTTTCACATAAACTTTATAAAAAAAACATAACAAATTTTGCATAAAAATATAACTCTCATCTTTTTAATACGACCTTGTTTTTTGAAATCTTGATTTAAAATTTTTCTAAATAAGTAATTTAAAAGAAAGAAGACATTATTTTGGGAAAAAAAAGTCCTCCTTAACTCATACCTGTATATAAATAATTTTTTGTTTTTCAAAGATTTTATGATTTGTTTGAACCAGCTAATTCAACTTCATATTAAAACAAAAGTTCTTACATCAACTGGTATTTCGGAGAAAAAAATTGAATGTGACTCAGAATTTTCAAAAGCTATTTCATGTCAAAATTTAAAGTAACGATTGAAGGTAGAAAAATTAAAAAAGGAGAAAACAACAATAACCCTAATATTATATATGTAATGATTCATTTCATTCATTATTTTGTATTTATTTATTTTCCAGTACAAACCAAAAGAATGGTCCGGAAGAGGTGTTAGAAGATAGTTCCGTCAAAAATGAAATGATACTAGACTAAGTATATTTCACCCTAATCTAGCACTTAAGATAATTATCGAGGTTATATAATATATATTAACAATATTTTAGATAATGAAGAAATATTATCGGTAAATTAAATATCGTTGACAAATTTTAGACTTTTAATTATAAGTAAGTGATGGACCTCTTAAAAGAAATATGTTAATAATATTAGTGGATAAAAAACATTTTTATTATTAACAAAAATATATGTCGATAATGAATTTGTCTGTAACATCTATCAATATAATCCATTGGTAATTTATAATGTTTATTATACATAAATATTTATGTCAGTAAAATAGATAACAATGTTTATGTTTTGGACTTTGACCATGTCGAGGTGAAATTCATCGGTAATTCAATTTTATTCAAAATTTGTCAGTAAATTGGTTGATAATGGATTTTTTTCAAAAAATATTTAGTGATGGACTTTCTCAAAATTCCACATGTAATTCAATTTTCTAAAAACAAAAATTTTAAAAAATTCATTAGTAAAGTAAGCGCCAATTTTTTTGTTAAATTTGACAAAATATTTGTTAAAGATTAATTGAAAGTGGGTGAGAAGAAGAAGATAATAAGAGAAGAAGAAGGAAGTGGGTGAGAAAAAGGAAGAGGATGAGGAGAAGAGGAATAAGAGGTGGGCGACAATAGTGACAATGACAACTGTGGAGGCTATAGGGCAGCGAAGGAGGTAATTGCAGCCAATATAGTGATGGAGGAGAAGGATAAGAAGGAGAATGAGAGGATGAAGAGGACGGTGACAAGGAAGAGTCGACGAAAGTGATGACAAGCAAAACGATAATGATGATGCATGTGGAGGAGGAAGAGTAAGAGGAAGAGGAGGAGGAGACTAAATCACAATATTTACGATTGGCTGAAACCCATTTGTATAGTAAAAAGACTTTTTTATCCACATTAATATTTAGTAAAATAAAAAATAATAAAATATAACTCATCTTAAAGTGAGTGAAATTTAAAATAAACATTAATTTAATATTTAAAAAATTAAATGATAATAATATATACAAAAGTTATCGGTTAAATAAAATATTTTAAATAGATGTACAAACTAAATTCATGCTAAAAGAATAAATTTTTATTTTAATGCATATCAATTTAACACTTCCACGAATGCTTTTTGAGAAAGTAGAAATAGGTGCGATGAGTAGAAACAAAGTGAGTGAAGTGTTGGGTAAGTTTAGAGTCATTAACATGCGAGCACCTTTCAAATACCAGCACCAATTTAATGGGACCACATTGACTTATTTTAAATAAAATATGGACTAAATTGAGAAGAAAAAACATTGAGGGATCACATTGTATAAATCGAGACCAAGAAATCTATTAAGCTTTTTAAATAATAACAAGTGTGAGTGTAAGTGATGCTAGTTGACCTTATGTAAAAAATGAACTAAATATTTGAGCTCATGCCAATGATTGAGTTCACTCTTTCATTGTTTTCATTTTCTCCCTTTCCCTTCTTTGATAAAAAAAATTGAAACCCTAATTAAGCTATTTTTCCCACTTATGAAATTTTCGATGTCTTTACTTTTGTGCTTGTAGTGACATTATTCGAAACCCCATAAGAAATCATTGAAACAATGTATATTTTGCCTTCCGTGACTGAGAAGTCTTAATACCTAACAATTTTCCAAATTAGGTCATAGTACAATGCCTAAAGTTTAAAGTGGATTATGGGAGAAGGCTATCGAGAAGAGGTTGAACAATTCGTGGTACAAAATGTAGATATAGATTAAAGTTTGATTAACTAACATTCATAAGAGATGAGTGAAATAATTTGTATAATTTGTTTGAAAGGATTAGGAGGTATTGTTTGTTTGAAAGGAAGAAGACTGCACATTACAAAAATTAAGGAATTACACAATACGAACATGACATGGTGAATTGTTAGATTTGCCAAGCGAGTAGCAATTTGAGGAGGTTGTTGATTCAATGATAAATTATCCATTAGAAGATATGATTTGAGATATTGGATTTGTATAATAATGTTAAGACTATATTGTATCCTACTTCAACTAACTTTACACAATTGTGAGCAATGCTAAGGTTGATGAATAGGAAGATAATCAATGGTGAACTAACAAAAGCTTTAAAAATTTGTTTTAGTTTTTAAAGGACATGCTTTCATATGGAAATACACTACCTAATCAACTTATGAGACAAAGTAAATATTTTTGTTGATGGGTATGCAATATAAAAGATATATGCATGCTCCAATGATTGTACTCTATAGAAAAAAATAATTAAAAATATGTTCTGATTGTGAATTTTCACATTATAAGGTAAAAATCAATGATCATGGTCCTACAATGTCAAATCGACCTAAAATCTCGTTGTAGATTCCTTTATTTGCACTACTGTCAAGATAGTAATGAGTAAATGTAAATTGATTATCACCTTCTAGAGGATATTTGGTAATTTAAGGAAGAGGTTACTTAAAAGTTGACTCAAAACCACATGCAGGTGTTTAATAAGCATTTAAGACCTTAAGACTCCCACCAAAAAACACTTGCTACCTTACAATTTGAAGGGTCTCTTGTAATTAGATTTAGTACTATATATAAGGAAAGTTATATAATTATTGATCTATCAAGGGATGACATTAGCTCAATAAGCCAATGTGAGTTGTAAATTAACAATAGTTCTTCTCCTTATTAATAGCCCTTGGGAAGGTTTTTGAGGGGTCATCATGTTACATAGTGTCTTCCCCTTTCATATGATGAAAGTCATGGTGTAAAAGGTATTTCGTGATGTTTTTGTGATTCACGTGAAAACATCTAAGGTTGTTATGTCATACAAGCACTCAAAACGGTCATTGATTGGCTTAGAAATCTCATTAGGTTAACATCAAATACTTTGTTATAAATGAATAGTAATGATACTAAAGTTGAAATACTTTGTATTCTCACTAATTTTGAATTGTTGCTTATGTATAGCACAAACATCGAATAAAGTTTCAAGTAGAAACAATGATCGATCAATTATTTTATGATCACATTGTCGAAGGTTATTAAGACCATCGGAAAAAACTTAATGAAGGTGTCATGGGACACCACAAGGTAGGAATAATGATGTCCCATTATATATACACATGTTTGATATGTTGAAGATTGCATCAAACAATCAAAAGCTAAATATATTCATTTGTGCAATTATGTGTGATGTAAGTTCTTTAACAATCCATCATTACATGTGTAAGTTTATTTTAAATAATTGATTAAGCTTTACATAATTTAGGTATATCTTTGGATAATGTGTGAATGTTGAGTAACATGACATCTGTGACTTTCCAAACCCTCAACTCATTCACCTAATAAGCAATAATAAAGCAAAAACACAAACATACATTAGTAATAACTTGGTTAAAGGAATATATATATATATATATAACTATTTTCTAATATAGACGTTATTTACATTATATCATTATAATATCACACAACTATATGGTTTTGTTCCTTCCACAAATTTTCTCATTTACTTTAAAAAAATATTAAAAGTAAGAAATTTCTTTTTTTTATTATATTACATTACCTTTACACAATGTGATATGCCCTAACCAATTTTTTTATAATGTTAGTGTGAACTCTGAATATAACATATTGATCGATAGACCAAGTGTAAGATCACAAAACGTAAATACAATTGAAGGCATTTTAATCATATTGTTTCGTTATCTTTGTGTGTCAATTAATTTATTTAATTATATTCATTTTGATTTGTAGTATAATAAATAAATTGGAAGCTATGTACATGACTACGGTATAATGCAATAGATGAATAAAATTGTGTGAGCTGAAATTTGTTAAGATTGATATAAGATCTCCATTATAATCAACCAAGACTCCCATGCATTAATTTTATGAACTTATGTAAATATACTTTTACTTTTCAAAAGAATCACAATCCTTATAAGCATTTGAGTATGTTATAGAAACATATTGACAAAATATTTTATAATAAGATAATAAAGTAGTATATTTTTATAACATTTAGTCTTAAAAACACTTTTAATTTTATTATAAAGCTTTATTTATGTTTTTTAATAATTTATATATTCTTTTATGGGTTATAATTATAACGTCCCATTTAAATAATAACATAATTAAATGAAACATCACACATAATAATAAAAGGGCATTGTCATGGAGTGAGAATGTCACTCCTTACAATTATCCAAAATACTTGGAATAGAAAACTAAGACACACCACGATGCTATTAACAAAACAGAATAAGAGTTCAATAATATTCAAAATAAAAGCTTAAAGAGCAAGGTAATATATGGGCCACAACCCTAAAAGAGAAACTCGAAGAAGCGAAATTCGACTCAAAATAAGCTATGCAGCGGAATTTCCATCATCCTGATGACCATGAGCAGTTTCCACATCTGCTCACATCAATAAATTGATGATCATCGCAAAAGGAGAAAACCACACATAGAACACGTAACAAACAAAAAAGGGTAAGCTAGAGTAAAAATGTTTTTATCATGCAATTGAACATACAATTTAGAAGTCATGAGTACATAAATCAACCAAGCCTGTAATGACCAATAAACACGACTCTAAGACTCAATTATCCGGATACATATAATCAATCAGATTCATTGGATGCTTGCACTTGTGGTGGCCTCTACTGCTCTACAGAGACAATTGCCAATGAGTTTCACCCTACCACGCACAAGGTTAGCTTTCAAACATCTAAGGTCATTATCCTACCAAAGACTAGGGCCTCTTGCTACTCTCACCACTTGAGTCAGTACGCTCTACGTGAGACTAACTAACTCTTTAGAGTGTCAGGATGCAATCCTTACTAAATTATGTAATGAGGCACCACCACGAAACCTTTGTGGAATTACGTCCTAACTACGAAGCACCACCATGAGCTCCCACTAACAAGGGTCATGGAATTACGTCCTCACCACCACGAAATCATCGTGGAATTATGTTCTGATTAATGAGGGGCCAGCATGAGATCTCACCTAGAGATTCATGGAATTACGTCCTAAACCACACCAAAATCATGTCTCACCAACCAAGCATAAAGTTATCATGCATACCAATTCTATGCCAACATTTATAACCAACCATCCAATCAGGTTCCATACAAAGATCATACCAGACTTATCAATTCCAGCCCATAAACCATTTAATACATGCAAAGTCACTCAATTCATGCTTTAATATAGTAATCCAACCAAACATGTGACCATCACCCAAGAACAGAGAAGAAAACAGCACATGAGCACATTCTCGCCCAGTTCTCGCTCAAGCTAGAAGGCCTCGCTAAGGCGAGAGGATTCTCTCGCTAAGGCGAGAGGATTCTCTCACTTAAGCGAGCTCCTTTCGCCTCGGCGAGAACTTGAAAAGTGGAAACAATGGCTCTCGCATTCTCTCGCTTAGGTGAAACATCCTCGCTTGAGCGAGATGGACTCTCGCTCAAAACTGGAGCTCGTCACCTAAGCGACAGCTCGCGAGAAGTCCAAGGAGCACTTCTGGCACTCTTGCTTGGGCGAGCCTTGCTCGCCTGGGTCAAAACACCAGGTTCCTCCACTGTTCATGCGTGCAACAACCAGCCATTCGAACCAAATGATATTTTAATAGATTCCCTGATGAAGGCTTGACCACCTCCTTAGAAGCTCCCTCAAGAAGGATCACTAGAAGCATGTCTAGAGGGGAGTCTTCTATTCCATCACCTTTATCTTTGTTTTGCATTACTTTAGTTTGAATTCCCTAA
>Ga0209589_1012655_pt1 | contig 11365 bp, 7 predicted proteins | sample CowpeawhiteBW_FD_187525 | JGI IMG/M metagenome (GOLD analysis project Ga0209589, IMG submission 187525) | Root nodule microbial communities of legume samples collected from California USA - Cow pea white BW (SPAdes) (version 2) | ecosystem: Host-associated > Plants > Roots > Nodule | place: USA...
TTAAACCCTAAACCTTAAACCTTAAACCGTAAACTGTAAACCTTTAACCATAAACACTAAACAGTAAACCTTAAGCATACACTACGACAACCACCACCACCACCATCACCACCACTACCACAACCACAACCATTACCATCCTAAACCATAAACCATACACCATAGACCATAAACACTGAACCGTAAACCCTAATTCCTAAACTCTAAACCTAAAACCTTAAACCTTAAACCTTAAACCATGAACCCTAAACTCTAAACCCTAAACATTAAACCCTAAACCCTAAACCATGAACACAAAACACTAAACCCTAACCATAGACCATAAACCAAAACCCTAAACCCTAAACTAGAAACCTCGAAACCTTAAACACTAAAGTAGAAACCACCATGGCCACCACCACCACCACGACCACCACCACCATCAACACAACTACCACAATCACTACCACGGTCACCACCACCACTACCATAACCGCAACCACCACCACTGTGACCACCACCACCACTACCGCCACTACACCACCACCACAACGGCCATCACCAGGACATCCACTAGCACCAGCACCACAACCACCACCACCATTACCACCAACCCAACAACTACCGCCACGACCCCCATGTCGGCTACCAGCACTACAACTACCATCGCCACCATCACTACTACCACGACAATCACCACCACTACTACCATCACCACCAACATCCACTCTACCACCACCACCATAGTCAACACCACCATAACCACCACCGCCACCACAACTAACTTCACCACCACCACCACCGTTATGGACACCACCACCATGACCCGCACTATAACTGCCACCACGACCACCACAATCACCACTATCAGCACAACCACTACCACCACAACAACCACCACCATCACCCTCACCACCACAACCACTACCACCGTAAACCATAAACCATAAATAGTAAACCCTAAACACTGAACCATAAACCCTAATTCCTAAACTCTAAACCTAGAACCTTAAACATTAAACCTTAAACCATAAACCCTAAACTTTAAACCCTAAACACTAAACCCTAAACCCTAAACCATGAACACAAAACACTAAACCCTAACCATAGACCCTAAACCAAAACCCTAAACCCTAAACTAGAAACCCCGAAACCTTAAACACTAAACACGAAACCTCGAAACCTTAAACCCTAAAACCCCTAAACCCTAAACCCTAAACCCTAAACCATGAATCTTGAACCTTGAACCATAAACCTTAAACACTCACCCTAAACGATCATCCACACCCCTACCACACCACCACCACCACCAATACCACCACACACCACCACGACCACCACCACGACCACCACCACGACCATCACCATCACCACCACTACCACAACCACAACCATCACCACCATGGTCACCACCACTACCACCACCATCACCATCATCACCACCACCACCACCACCACCATCGCCACCACCACCACCACTACCACCACCACAACCACCACCACCACCACTATCACCACCACCACCACACCACAACCACCACCACCACCACACCCACGGAAACCACCACCACGGTCACCACCACTACCACCACAGCCACCACCACCACCCTAAACCCTAAACAATAAACCCTAAATCCTAAACCCTAAACCCTAAGCACTAAACGTTAAACCCTAAACCTTAAACCTTAAACCGTAAACTGTAAACCTTTAACCATAAACACTAAACAGTAAACCTTAAGCATACACTACGACAACCACCACCACCACCATCACCACCACTACCACAACCACCACCACGACACCACCGCCTTCACGACCACCACTACCACCACCACCACCACCACCACCCTCAACAACAAACCATACACCCTAGATCTTAAGCACTGACCATAAACCTTAAACCCTAAAGTCTAAAAATTAAACCTTAAACCCTAAAACCAAAATTCTAAACATTAAACCGTAAACGCTAAACCCTAAAACCTAAATAATTAACACTAAACACTAAACCCTAACCGTAAACCCTAAACCGGAAACCTGAAACCTGAAGCCATAAACCCTAAACCCTGAATCCTAAACTCTAAACCCTAAACCCTAAATCCTAAACCCTCAATCCTGAATCTTGAACCATGAACGATAAACCCTAAATCATAAACCCTAAATCTTTTACCATAAACTTCTTCTTACGAGACCAACTATAATCCACCACCACCACCACCATGGCCACCCCCACAACAGCTACCACCACCACCACCACGGCCACCCCCATAGCAGCTACCACCACCACCCCCACGACCATGACACCCACCAGCACAACAAGACCCACCGCCTCCACGACTACCACCACCACAACCACTAACACTACCATAATTACAACCACCACGGCCACCACGACCACCCCCTGCACGGCCACTGCCACCACCACCATCACCACCGCTACCACAACCCACCACCACCACTGCTACACCCACGACCACCACCCCCACCACCACCTCCACCGCAACCACGGCCACCCCTACCATCACCATCATCACCAACACTACAACAATCACCACCACCACCACGAACACCACCACGACCACCACCACTACCATAACCACCAACAACGGCACCACCTCCACCACTACCACCGCCACCACCACCACCACCACCACCACCACCACCATAACCACCACCCGCACGAAGACCACCACCACACTAACAGCCACAACTGCAAAAACCACAACCACCACAACGACAATCACCACCACCACCACCATGGCCACCACCCCCACTTCCACCAAGGCCACCATCACCACAACCAAAACCATCACAACCACCACCAATATCACAACCAACACCACCACCACAACCACCACCACCACCACAACCATCACACTCACCACAATCACCACCGCCACCACCACAACCACCAGCACCACCACCATGGCCATGACCACGACCACCACCACGGCCACCACCACCACTTCCACCAAGGCCACCGTCACAACCACCACAACCACAGCCCCAACCACCACAACCATCATGACCACGACCACCACAACCACAACAACCACCACCCCAACTACCACCACCACAGCTAACCCCAACACCACAACAATCACCACCATTATCACCACAACCACATCCACCACTAGAACCACTATCATCACCACTTCCACCACCACCACCATAACCACCAGCACCACCAACACCACCACCACACTAACCACCACAACCACACCACAAGTGGAACAACCACCACAACCACCACCACCACCACCACAATCACCACCACAATCACCACCTCAACCACCACCACCACCGCCACCACGACCATCATCACAACCGCGACGACCACAACCACCACCACCACTTCCACCACCACCACCATCACAACAACCATTAACTCCACCCCCACCACCCCACTAGTACCACCATCACTACCACTACCATTAGCACTACTACCACAACCCACAACCACCACCACCACATCCACGACCACCCTCAATACCAGCAGAATCACCACCACCATCACAATCACCACCACCACCACTATCACCACCATTACCATAACCACCACTACCACCAAGACCACCACCACAAAAATAAAAACCACCACCACCACCACCACTTCCACAAAGGCCACCGTCACAACCACCACCACCACCACCACCACAACCACCACCACCACCACCACCACCATCACACTCACCATCATCACCACTACCACCACCACAACCATCAGCACCACCACCATGGCCACCACCACTACCCCAACAACAATCACTTTCACCACCACGGCCACCGTCAGAACCATCACCACCACAGCCCCCACCACCACAATCACCACCACAATCACCCCCACCGCCACAATCACCACCACCACCGCTAGCATCACCACTACTACAACAACCATCACCTTAACCACCACTACCCCACTAGTGCCACCACCACCACCACCACCACCATCACTACTTCTACCACAACCCACAACCAGAACTACCACATCCACGACCACCCTCAATACCAGCACAATCACCACCACCACCACCACGGACACCACCACATGGGATGCTCATTTAACCTCGTATTCATCTCATTTTTTATTTACCTAGGTGCACTGCGTTTTCAAAAGCTTCATGTCGAATCGGTTCCTATTTCAATCCGTGTTGGACCGATCGATATACTAATAATCAAGTCTTTAGTCAACTAGTGTATTACATTACATGTACCTGAGAGCATTAGCCGATCTAGTACATCAATACATGTTCCTATGCCCATTCCAATGTCTAACTTTGGTAACTTCCCCCTTTCAACCAATATCTTGTTTGTTCTTGAAACATGTATTCCTATTCTATCTATTCCTGAATCTCCTTTAAGGGATGAAATAGAAGCTCGAGAAGGAATAACAAAACCTAGTTTACTTCCCAGCTCAAACTGAACGCAAACTTATGGTTGACACCGTAGAGAATATAAAGCCCATATGCGAAGTGGAAAAAGTACCTCTATATTTTGTGCAGATTGCCTTTTGAAAGTGAAATAGAGACTTTCACTAAAGAGTGAGCTTGAGGAGGTATTCACATAAGAAAGTGGCAGTAGTGTTTTCCTATATAAGAGAAAGGCTGCTCTTACCTGGGTCTGCCTAAGCACCAGCTTTGGAGAGGTATTTCTTTGTAACTTTTCTGGATGGCTTACCTAAGCTTGGCATAGATGCTCGTACAATCCAATCTGTCTTTCTCTTCAAAGACAAAAGATGAATAACTTTCCTTTCATACTGTATTGCCTTATCCGTGATTTGACATTACCAGCCTTATGAATCGATCTAGATGCACCATTTCCAGTATTATAAAATAAGAAGTAATCCGTCTTTGTGTAGATGAAAAATGGTTGTACTACTTCCTCAATGAATACCCGAGAGCTGCTCGAAGCAAAACCTTATCCTAAAGTAAAGTGGCAATAGTCTAGGCGGACACCTTTTCTTTTGCCTTACTCACTACACCCTCTTTTTAAGTAGCAGCTTAGGGTTTGATAAACCTTAATTCAAAAGCTGGAAACTCATATGCTAGTACACTTGCCCCATCTCCATGAAAGTCCTAGCTAGTGTTTATGTCCGCCTTCCAACTTAATTGATTCTCTCAATCTCTATTTCACTTTTAGGGGTGAGTATTAAAACGCCATAGGAAAAGAAAGGGGTTAGCTCTTAACTCGTTGGTAGTACTGATACAATCAATATATGCACACATATTAGGAAACTAAAAAGTAGAAAGATCCTTTCAAAAGGGGGTTGGATACTCACACTCGGGAACTTTTCCCAATCTCTCTTCAAACTTACCTTTTAATTAAGGTTAGAACCTTCCTAAAATTCAGGAGTTTCTAGCTATGTCGCACTCTCAATTCCAGTCAAAAAAGCATAGCGAGAGATAGCATCTTCTGATTCTGGAGATTCTATCTAGGTTTTAGTCAAACTCCTTGGTTATAGGGGCTTCAAATATTACTGGAAAAGAAAAGGAGTCTTGTATATCGTATCCTAGTACAGGAAAGAAAGATCTTATAAAATAGTCAAGATTATATGTTAGTACTTTAGGTACTCTTTTATTCGAGACGAGAATAGGCCCAACTCGCCTGCATCAACAGCTAATCTGCTTTCTCCTATTTCTCTCTACTCTATGTATGAGGGCTGTGAAGGAATTCATTCATAGAATGCGATTGCACTACTTTTTGAAAACAATAGTATGAGATATACTCGGTTGAGGAGACTAAATGAAAGGAGAATTGTTTTACCGATCGTTTGATTGGGTGTGTCCTTAGTCGCTCTAGAGAAACCATACCCTTAGGAAGCTTACCCAATTCATTTTTTAAACTCCCAAGAAATGAAGACAACCCCATCAAATCGTGCATAATTGAAGAGGAAAGATTCTCTAAAAGCCGAAAATTTTTTTTTCTCCTTATACAGATGACTCCCCCATTTATCGAATAGGGAGCTAGACTTTGCCCGCTAGTCTACCTTACTCATACTGTCACACCGACTTGGTGAATCTCTCCACTTACCGCTTTTTTACTTTACTTGATGCCTTCCCATCTGAGTGACATAAGCCTAACCCTGTCAACAGTCCTTCAACTTCAAGTGGGATAAGGACTCAACATATTCACTATCATATGAGAAAATAGGGTGTACTACAATAAGTGCTTCGTTACGCTACATTTTTCCCTAGGGCTTGAACTGCTATAGACAAGACCGAAAGTAAGACTAGTCAAGCATCTATCCTTATTCAAAGTGATTTCACTATCACTAATAGGCTAACAGTCTTGAACTTAACTTATAGAAGGAGCTACTTACAAGCAATTATGCGTCTTAGATGTCTTACCATCCCTACTCAAATGCTCTAACCCTATCATTTTGTAAACTTCGCTCCCTATCTAACTAAGAGTCTATTTGAACCCTAGGACTGATCTTCCCGTTGGTTTTGCTACATCAGTACTTACAGTCGGGGGCATAGCGAAATTCCTCACCAGTAGCTCATTCTGAGATCTTTTGTCGACTCTTGTGTGTGTGGATTCTTTTTTTTGTATATAAGAGTTAATCAATACTTTTATCTTTATACTAATATAATAGAATTTTGAGATTCGATTTGAGACTGGGACCTTAAAGAGCATAAGGTCGTCTGTAAAGTCTCATCCTGTGTTGCCTGGGTATGAAAGAACTAGGTGTTGATTCCCCTGACCTGGCCATCTTTCCAGAAATGGTTGAATATGACTAAAGGCTAGAGCTTAAAAGTGCCTAAGACTACGACTCTTTCCTTCTAGCAGAAGGTTGGCACAAGATAAAAGAAGATGATTCTAAGCCATCGCGTATCGACAAGCTAAACCACAAAAAGCATTTGAAGTAGAGTGAAGAAGGGGCAAGCTACATGCGGATGAAATCCCTGTAGAGTCGTTTGTAGCAAAAACTAAGACTACCCTAAAGGTAAAGGGGGTCGAGCACATTGTACCTTGGTCGCTTGGGTTGGTGCAAAAAATCCTAGGAAAAATAACAACGGCAAGATTTGTATTGACTTATAGACTCAAATCAAAGCACAAGGGGATTTTGGGTTTCATCCAATTTTACGGGGAAAATACAAGACTCAAATCCTAGGATTCCCAGTAAAGTAAGCACAAGATTCACTATAAAGACAGTACAGGGGCGCGACACTAAGGCAGAGACACATAGAGAGAAAAAGAAAAGACCACCGGAATAGTAAAATCAAAGCCCTTCATCATTAGATCTAGGATACTTATCCTTCAAAAACTTCACACCAACTGAATCCCGACTACTCATCGGATCGGATTCTGAACATGTTTCCCGCAAACAAACCTCCTAGTAGCTTAACCCGGCTCCATAGCCTTAAAAATCTTTCATATTCATTGCTACCATCCAATCCCGCTTATCATGGGCTCATTTACCTTAGAATAGGTATTCAGTGCTGCCATTTACGTATAGCCTTCAACGCCATCTCCAAAGTTATTAATGAAAGCCCCGCCCGGAAAAGGTTAATAAAGCTGGGGATTTTTGCTTAAACCCCAAGAGTTGAACCAATAGCCTTGCTTCTAAGACCTCCGACCCTTTCTTTTCTTTTTCTTCGCGGCTGGTTCGTTTTAGGAATGCTCTTGAAAGTCACGCTTCTGTTAGCTTTGAATTAGAGACTCACAGGATACTATGAAAGTAGCATCCATCTCACGGGTGAGTAGACTAATCGACCCACCATTTAAGAACCAAACAAAGCAAGGGCCCGTTCCTCCCGCCTTTAGGGCTTTACCAAACCAAGGGCGTTGGCTAGTGCTCAAGTGTGTGCTTGCATAGCTGCTCTGACACTTTACTTAACATCCTCCCCAATCAGGACAAAGGTAATTTCTAATTGGGGGTGTTCCATGATCCGACCAACAACTCGCGCTAAAGAGATGGATATCGGCTCTTTTTCACTAGCAGGGATATTCACTCTTATCTTTAGCTAGCTATGCTTTCTGCTTTCTCCTTAGCCTCAGCTCTATTAGTAGTATAGCTAATCCTTAGGTCAAAATACTGATTAAGTTTTCCCGATTAGTCTCTGCTCGTAAGATTTTAGGGTTTGCTCTAAGGCGTCCCAAATGGTCTCCTCAAAATTCTTTTTGGAGTTGGACGCTTCGGACGTACCAGTCGGGACCATTCCTTCGTAATGGAATGTGTTTCCTAACCCGTCCTAGGTATCAGATGGGCTATTGTTGGGCGGCATAAGGTGCATGGGATGATAGGGATTTGTGGATGCCTTTTTTCGTATGCTTTATGATTTCTCTTCGTTTGCTATGAAAGACAAATGGAGACTGGGGCTCTATTCGATCAAGCTTGTCTGCAGTACCTTCCTAATGGCTTGGACAGGATCAAGTCATTTGTAGTTTGAAAAGGATTCAATCCAGCCGCAGGGGTTGGGCCCTAAGCCTCTGAACTAGCACTACAAAAAAAGCTCCCTAGATGGCGAGCCTTGTGTCCAAAGGTATACTGAGAAGTGGCCCTAAGGTAAGGGTTTTCTAGCTATATCGAGTTGAGTCTACCCATCCCTCCTTGCTTTAGGGAAAATTAAAATTACCATGTGAAAAAGTGATCGTTGAATTCACTCTTCTAGCATCTGCCATTGAAGCAATCCCGAGATCTTTAAAATTCCCTTGTGGCGGTGTGACCATTTAACCCTCTCGGGGCATGTATCAGAAAGAATTCTAGATAGTGATAGTGGGGAAAGGTTCATTTTTGGCTATTCCAATCAGTATGAAAGTGGGCTCAAATTAGATGGTTTTACTGCAATATCTGTTAATGTGCTAAAGGCTTAAAGCTCTGTTAAAAAAGAGAGATTTGACTGACATGACATAACTTTATACCTAAAATCAAACGAAATGAAAGATTGAAGCGAGAAGGAAATGAACCTAATATAGCTACTTGGTATGACTAAAGAGACCACTTCGACCCCCACAGCTCCCCGGGCTTACCTATACTCTAACAACTTTCATTCTATCTGATGAGAGCACATTTAAGGGGCATCGCTTTTGCGGAGCATAGCCTTTGGGGCAGGTTTTTTCCTCCTGATCAATATGAGCACGATCAAGCCATGGAAGACTGAGATCAAAGTAAACCTCCAAAATTGGTGCAATTAAGTCGACAACCTCAAATAGGGTCAGCTCATCGGAGATTATTCGGAGACACTTCTTTCTACAGGAGAAAGATTTTTTGTCACGACTTCGGAATTAACATCGCCGGTTAACATCATCGGTTTCAGCTTCAACTTCGGCAGTCGGCATTCGCCTAGAAGACTTAGACTACGATAGAACGATTAGACCTTGGCAAAACAAAAAGTCGAAGCGACCCAATAGGATGGATAGCGGCAAGAGGAGTTTGATTTGTTGACATGGGGCTAGTTGATATAGCCAGTGTTCCGTTAGGGACCAAAGGGTATCAGATATGTAACGTAACATCCAAAGGGTATGATTTTGTGCATTCTCAAGAGGAGATCTTGAATTTCATAAGAGAAGAAAAGAAAATTGCCTACTAGTTCTGATGAAAGGTATGCTAAAAGGCTACCCGAGTTCAAAGGTTTATTTATGTTCCCTGTCTTCATTGAGATTGGGTTGGTGTTCAGTGTACCTGAGTACAAGATCGAAAGGAATGAATGCATTTCAAGTGATATGTCCAAGAGAAAATGAATAAGGGGAAGAAGTGTCGAGAACATAAAATCGTGAATGAAAGAGCGTGACGAGAATTTCTTAATTCGAGATGTTAGAAGGTGCAAAATCATACATCATCGTCCTTGAATTTTTGCATGTGCTTAGTAAATATCTATTTGTGCTCCTTATGCTCTATACTACTTATCACACGTTCCTTATGTGCTTAGTCATCTGGAACAATTGGGGCGTCCCATTGGATTTTTAGCTAGGTTGGAACGGGGTCAAAATCACATCCATATTGAAGTGAAGGATCCCCCCGGATGTAGGTCGCACAACGAACCGGGTCAAGCCACGAGTCAAAGAAAGGTAGTTCATCTAGTTTGTCTTTTAGGCAGAGGTGCTGGTTCGAGACCAACAAGTTTCAGGGGAAGGTTCCGCTCCCAACTATTAGAGATTACCCATGCTCGGCTTTAACACGTTATGTTAGATGAAAGTCCATGTAACTAGCCATTCTCGAGCAAGAGGATATGGGAAGAATACTTGGACGTAGGGTGTTTAGCTAGATAGTCGATTGAGCTCTTACAGTTACAGCAGGGAATGAACAAAACTAGTACGCTCGGTGGACAGGTAGAGAGAACAACTAGTAAAGAAAAGTCTTTCTCAACCAGGGCTTTCAACCAAGAGTAGCTCGCTCGCAAGTCTTAGTTGGGGGATAAATATGCTTACAAGTTCTGGTTTTCCGAGGGATAAAGATAGTATCAATAGACCAAAGTAAGACAACTGAGCAAGATAGATGCCATTGAATTAGTTTCATAAACAGTGAAAAGAATTCGGAGTAGTTCAAATATAAGTAAACAGTTCCACTTATCCCAAGAAAGAAAGACTTTAAGCTTAAGAGAATGTCCCAGCTTGGGCTTAAGGTAGTGAAGTGAGCCATTGGCTCTGCTCTGGTTTCGCATCTCAAATCAATAGCTCTGCTAAGGAATCGAGCATCCAATACAAATCACGTCTAAGATGGGAGAAAAAGCGTATAAAGAAAGCAAACTCATTTCTTCGCAAATGACACCATAGCCAATGCTACGCGACCGATCAAGAAATCATACATTCAAAAAGAGAAAGGGAATGGTTAGTGAATTGCAACTTGAGTGGGATCTAGGAAGATAGGGCGTGTGGCTTCGAGGTTATGCAACTAGATTTGGAGTTGGTATAAACTTGACTACTGAACTCTGGGCTTGGGTTGTCCGTACTGGTCTCTGGATTGCCTTGGTCCAAAGCTTCAGGGATATTCGAAAAAAAAAGATAGGCAGACTGTAACATCCCGTCAGGATATTACTAGTTTATAAATAAATAAATGGAATAAATAAAACAGCGCGTTTAATAATACCTCACTTTCCCAAAACGTGGGAAAATTTAAAGCTTTATTAATTGAGCGGATAATTTTAGAGCGTCCATTACAAAACTAAAACCATAATGACATCAAGTCACCCATCAGGGTTTACAATTGTTTTCAAAAACAAATAAATACAGATAAAAGTTTCCCAAGTCAATCCCCTCTCCGCGACTAAGCTGCACCAGAGCCACCTACATCACCAACATCTGCTCCCGTGTTCCGCGTACACGATCATTGCCACACACACGCAGATAGGGTGAGCTTAGCAGATAAAATCACATGTATACAAAGCTATAAACATATATATATATATATATATATATATATATATATATATATATATATATATATATA
>Ga0209589_1012662_pt1 | contig 11362 bp, 10 predicted proteins | sample CowpeawhiteBW_FD_187525 | JGI IMG/M metagenome (GOLD analysis project Ga0209589, IMG submission 187525) | Root nodule microbial communities of legume samples collected from California USA - Cow pea white BW (SPAdes) (version 2) | ecosystem: Host-associated > Plants > Roots > Nodule | place: USA...
ATATTTCTCTATTTTGTAAAAAAATATTCAGACAAAATTAAAACAAATAAATTGGGTACTAAATTGAAACCAATAAATATATATGGGTACTAAATTGAAACAAATAGACACATGTGGGGACTAAGTTAAAAGGAAGACAATGACACTTGTCAAGTACCTTGACACGTGGCGATACCTTGTCACGTGTCACTGACAATGCCACGTGTCACATCAAGGATTTGGCATGTGGCAAATTTTTTTAAAAAAAAATTCAAAAAAAAATTCAAAAAAATTTAAAAAAAATTTAAAAAAAATTTAAAAAAATTTAAAAAAATTAAAAAAATTAAAAATTCCAGAGGCTGACACGTGGTAAGGTAGTTAACGCCGTTTGTGAAGACTTAACAGAGAGTACTACATTGATGCAATAATCAAAATTAGGTACTAAATTGAGACAAAGTTCAAAGTGGATACCATTTTGAAATTTTCGAACCAATATGGGTATGATCCGAGTAATTAAACCTTTTTGTTTTCAATTCCAAGTTAGAATTCGGGTCATTGAACTTGGTTTTTTATTTTTTTTTCATTTTTTTTTAAATAAATTAGAATTAATATATTTTAAATTTTTTAATAAAATAGATATAAGAATTATTTTTTGTTTTCTTTTTATAAAAAATGTTACATTAAAGGTTAAATATTTTTTTAAATAGATCTAGTATTGTGTTTTTAGTTATTTTAGGTATTATTTGAAAGAAAAAAAATTATAATTTTTTTTTTGAATTTGTTGATTTAAAAATAGATTTTGTATTGTGTAGTAAGTTTTTTTTATGTGTAATTTGAAAATATAAACGTTAATTTAATTTAATTTTTTTTTACAATTTGTGTAGTATTAATTTTTTTTAATAGGAGTGATTGCAAGGTTGGGAGAATCAAATTTTTTGGGTGTTGTGTTTGGAATCTTTCCTTCGTGGACTTTCATTTCATTGTGGGTTCTGTTTGTGGGGAGTCATGCTGGAATAAGTGGGGAGTTTTTCTTAATATTATGAACATCGCGCTAACAGTTTTTTTAATGTAAAATATGAAACTTGAGTGTTAAGACAAAATGTTCGTTGTCATTGTATCATAGAAAAAAACTATTTTCATCATCGCAAAATTGAAAAGCAGCTTTTTTGGATGGTGGTAATGAAAAGATGTCCCTTAAAGTATGTATGAGGTATGTGGGGAGTCTTGTTGGATTAAGTTGTGAGTTATTCTTATTAATTTGAACATCAGTTGCAGTAATTCAATGGATAGTATAAAAATGAAAAATATAAAACTTGAGAGTCAAGAGAAAAATGTTCATTGTAATCATATGATAGCACAATAATATTTCCAGGACTAGTTATTGTAAATGGGGAGTTATTGTAAATTTGTTTATTATCAGTTGTAGTAACGCAAAATATGAAACAAAAACTGGTATTGATGACCAAAATATCCAACATAACTTTCCACTTAATTGTTCTCCTCTCCTCAATTTCGAACATAGTGTGACTCGAAAATTCTAAAAAACCCCGTGGCCACATTACCCATTATTTAATGTCATGGTCATGGAAATGAATTTGTACTATGTTAAGGTTAGTGTGAGGATATTATGTTCACATTGATTTTTATATAAAAACTGGGTAATGAAGACCAAAATAGTCATCACAACTCCCCACTTACTACCTATGTACTCCCCACTTACGAACAATATAAGTATTAGCACAATTTCAAAAAGGTCCATTGTCTACATAACCCAGTAGTGAATGTTATCATACTGGCTAAATTTTTTATGTTTCATAAGGTACCATGCATGAATCATTCCATAAGTGGTGAGTATAAAGTAAATTAATGGGGAGTGGTGATGAATATTTCGGTCTAATGTGTATGGCAAAATTTCAGGGTGAGAGTAAATTTCTGAATTATGTATTTTTATGAAGTGGTAAAATTTCAGGGAGCTGCTATTGATTTTGAAGATGGAAGGTTAACTACGGTGACAATATCTCTCACCCTGAATAAAGATACATAATTTTACCACTTCATAAAAATACATAATTCAAAAATTTACTCTCACCCTGAAATTTTGCCATACACATTAGACCGAAATATTCATCACCACTCCCCATTAATTTACTTTATACTCACCACTTATGGAATGATTCATGCATGGTACCTTATGAAACATAAAAAATTTAGCCAGTATGATAACATTCACTACTGGGTTATGTAGACAATGGACCTTTTTGAAATTGTGCTAATACTTATATTGTTCGTAAGTGGGGAGTACATAGGTAGTAAGTGGGGAGTTGTGATGACTATTTTGGTCTTCATTACCCAGTTTTTATATAAAAATCAATGTGAACATAATATCCTCACACTAACCTTAACATAGTACAAATTCATTTCCATGACCATGACATTAAATAATGGGTAATGTGGCCACGGGGTTTTTTAGAATTTTCGAGTCACACTATGTTCGAAATTGAGGAGAGGAGAACAATTAAGTGGAAAGTTATGTTGGATATTTTGGTCATCAATACCAGTTTTTGTTTCATATTTTGCGTTACTACAACTGATAATAAACAAATTTACAATAACTCCCCATTTACAATAACTAGTCCTGGAAATATTATTGTGCTATCATATGATTACAATGAACATTTTTCTCTTGACTCTCAAGTTTTATATTTTTCATTTTTATACTATCCATTGAATTACTGCAACTGATGTTCAAAATAATAAGAATAACTCACAACTTAATCCAACAAGACTCCCCACATACCTCATACATACTTTAAGGGACATCTTTTCATTACCACCATCCAAAAAAGCTGCTTTTTAATTTTGTGGTGATGAAAATAGTTTTTTTCTATGATACAATGACAACGAACATTTTGTCTTAACACTCAAGTTTCCTATTTTACATTAAAAAAACTGTTAGCGCGATGTTCATAATATTAAGAAAAACTCCTTACTTATTCCAACATGACTCCCCACATACAGAACCCACAATGAAATGAAAGTTCACGAAGGAAAGATTCCAAACACAACACCCAAAAAATTTGATTCTCCCAGCCTTGCAATCACTCCTATTAAAAAAAATTAATACTACACAAATTGTAAAAAAAAATTAAATTAAATTAACATTTATATTTTCAAATTACACGTAAAAAAACTTACTACACAATACAAAATCTATTTTTAAATCAACAAATTCAAAAAAAAATATATTATTTTTTTCTTTCAAATAATACCTAAAATAACTAAAAACACAATACTAGATCTATTTAAAAAAAATATTTAACCTTTAATGTAACATTTTTTTATAAAACAAAACAAAAAATAATTCTTATATCTATTTTGTTAAAAAATTTCAAAAATATTAATTCTAATTTATTTAAAAAAATGAAAAAAAAATAAAAAAACCAAGTTCAGAATTCGAGTCCTGAGGATCGAATTCTGACTTAGAATTGAAAATTAAAAAAAATTAAAGGTTGGAATTCGGCTCCCCGGAGGACCAAATTCCCAACTAAAATAAAAATAGTGCTATGTTTGTAAATTTAAGATACAGTGTGCTATGCATATAATAAAACAAGCAAACCGTGCTCTTTTGAAAAAAAAATCCCAAATTCTCACCTTAAAAAAAAAGTGTGCTATGCATGTAATTATAGTCTACAATATGCTATCTAGGAAATACGTAAACCCTAAACTCTAAAAATTGCTACTGCAGACAAAAATCAATAATATAATACATTACCCACTTAGCAGTCCTAGAACTTTTGTACAGGTATTAAATATTTTATTTAGGTTAAAATACTTTTTTGGTCCCAATTTTCGTCAAGTTTTTTTAATAAGTCCTAATTTTGGTTTTGTGTTCAAATAGGTCCCAATTTTCGTCAATTTTGTTCAATTGGGTCCTTTTTTACTAACACCGTTTAAATCATTGACGTCCATGAACAATGACTGCCACGTGTCACTTCGTGGTTTTTTTGAATTTTTTTATTTTTATTTTTATTTTATTTTTATTTTTTTTTTAAATTTTGTTATTTTTTTAAAATGTACACATGTCAACCTAGGAGTGTGCCACGTGTCACTTCGTGGTTTTTTTGAATTTTTTTAAAAAAATATTTTATTTTTTTTTATTTTTTTTATATGTCCACGTGTCAACCCAGTAGCGTGCCACGTGTCAAAGTCAATGTTCTAAATTCAATGTGGTCCCTATATTTGTTATTTTTATTCAATTAGGTTCCAATTTTTGTTAACATTATTAACCAATTTGGTCCCTCTCCAAATTAAAACCAAATTTAATTTTTATATTAAAATTTATATTTTTTATTAAATATCTTTATATAATATATTAAAATTCACATCATTATAACTTTGATATAAAAATTAAATTTGGTCACATCTTCTACAGGGATCAAATTGGTTAATCTTAACAAAAATTAGGACCTAATTGAACAAAAATAACAAATATAGGGATCAAATTGAATATAGAATATTGACTTTGACTCGTGACACACTACTAGATTGACACGTGGACATTTAAAAAATAATTCAAAAAAATTCAAAAAAAATAAAATAAAAAATTCAAAAAAACCACAAAGTGACACGTGGCACACTCCTGGATTGACACGTGTACATTTAAAAAAAATTCAAAAAAACCACGAAATGACACGTAGTAGTCACTGTTTATGGCCGTTAATGATTTAAACGGTGTTAGCAAAAAAGGACCCAATTGAACATAATTGACGAAAATTGGGACCTATTTGAACACAAAACCAAAATTATGACTTATTTGAAAAAACTTGACGAAAATTGGGATAAAAAAGGTATTTTAACCTTTTATTTATTTCTTGAAACTCTAACTCTTAAAAATTAGTATAGGAATGGATTTTTCGCTCCATTTTTGAACATTGTTTATGATACTCACCTCGTAGATATCACCTTTCAAGTTGTAATTTTCCAATTTAATGTTAGCGAAGCTGCAATCCTAGGAGTGAGAGAGATAAATAATATAGAACAGAAGAAAGTGACAATGGAGAAACAAACTTTCAGTAGAACATGTCAATGTGAAATCTGTAGCCTTGACAATTGAATTAATGCTGAGATATGAGAAGGACCACACCACACTCTTCTAGACTTGGTCTCTCTTCATGTCCACTTCACCATCATCAACATACTATTTTCTTTTTCATTTTTCTCCTTTTGAACAAACTATTTATGCAAGACTAAATTGTGAGACTGATTATTAAAATAATATTTTATTCAAAATAAAAAATCCCATAATATTCCAACAAAGATTTTTGGGTATGCAAAAAGCACCAACCAAGTACATAATTTATGGCCCTCCAATCTTCATTATAATCACTCCCTCCTTTTCAATCATTTGCCTTTGTCCTCCTTTTAGTTTGGTTTAAGCCCTTTTCGGTTCATAACATATTACCTCATAATTTCGTTAAAATTTTCTTGTATGTATCATAAACTTAAAAGGGTGTGCTCTCAAAACACAATCTCTGTGTAACGTAATGCTAACTAAAAATGAAAAGAGGCCAAATCTGGGAAGATGCAACGACATCGTATGTTTTCGTGTTGTCCCTTAGCCCCGAGACAAATTGTTATATGTTTTTAGGAGTTTCATATGACAAAAACAAGTGCATTGGTTGGTTTCGTAGCTTGTGCCTCTCTGCCTGTGCCTTTCGTGTCACTCCTTTTTAGAAAAAAAAGAAAAGCAAAAGAAAAAGAAAAGTTGAACCTAAAATCTTCTTTTGTTGGAAAAACAAGATTCCCAACATAAACTCGGATAAAGACATGAACGTGAATGAATAATCAACATTCAACAAAAGTCATGAATCGATAAAGTTAAAGTTGATTAGTGGCGGAAAGCTGGTTCTAGTTGAGATGCTGAACTGACTCACTCAAACAAACGGTTAAATTAATCAACCATTTAAAATTCTCGTAGCAAAATTATTATTTTCTCTTCCTTGCATCCATGGGTTTACCTTCTCTCCTTCTTGTTTTAACTCCTCTGCTGACATCATTTGCTGTTTCCCAACCTCAAGGTGAGAGATGCATCTTTTCGATTCAGTTTCAGTTGAAGGAACCATGATTCCTGAAACCTTTTTTTAACCATCGTGTCATGTAATGATACAAAACACAGAATCTAACTTCTTCACATGCAGAGTTTGTGAGCATTGATTGTGGTGGATCAAGCAATTACACTGATAACAGCACGGGTTTGGCATGGATCTCAGACTCTGGGATCATGGAACATGGCATTTCAGTGGAAGTGCAAAGTCCAAATGGAAGCATGGTGCAATATCAGAAAAGGAGAGATTTTCCCATAGATACGAAGAAGTACTGTTACACACTGAGCACAGAGGAGAGAAGAAGGTACTTGGTGAGAGCAAGTTTTCAGTATGGAAGCTTGGAGAATGGAGACACTTACCCTCAGTTTCAGCTCTACTTGGATGCAACCAAGTGGGCTACTGTGTCAGTGTATGATGCCTCAAGAATTTATGTTAAGGAAATGATAATCAGGGCACCCTCAAATTCTATTGATGTCTGTGTGTGCTGTGCTACCACTGGTTCTCCCTTCATTTCCACTCTTGAGTTGCGACCCTTCAATCTTTCAATGTATGCCACGGATTTTGAAGACAATTTCTTCTTAGAAGTTGCTGCAAGAATCAATTTTGGTGCACCAACCGAAGATGCTGTCAGGTATGAAAGCTACCTCCTTTTTTGTTTTATTTAGTTAGATTTTGCTTTTTGGCACATAACTGAAAGAAGAGTTTCCAAGCATCAGTATAAGTATGAAATCTTGTTGCCTTATTAAGGAAAAAGAGCAGCATTTGGGATGGCTTGAGTTTGGTTCAATCGTTTTAAACAAAGGTATTTGTCAGGTACCCGGATGATCCATATGATAGAATTTGGGATTCTGATCTCATTAGAAGGCAAAATTATCTTGTTGGGGTAGCCCCAGGCACGGAAAGGATTGGAACTACAAAGAACATTGATGTAGAAACAAGAGAATATCCACCTGTTAAAGTAATGCAAACTGCAGTTGTTGGCAGAAAAGGAGTACTCAGCTACAGATTGAACCTGGAAGACTTCCCTGCCAATGCTCGAGCTTATGCATATTTTGCAGAGATTGAAGATTTGGACAAGAATGAGAGTCGAAAATTCAAATTAAAGCAACCTTATATAGCTGACTATAGCAATGCAGTGGTGAATATTGCGGAGAATGCCAATGGGAGCTACACTTTATATGAACCAAGTTACATGAATGTTACTCTAGAATTTGTTTTATCATTCTCCTTTGTTATGACCCCAGATTCTACCCGAGGACCTCTTCTGAATGCACTGGAAATAAGCAAATATGTAGAGATTGCTTCAAAAACAGACAAACAAGACTGTAAGTTTTGAGTTTTAGTTTTTGCGGTGATCCTGAGCCAGATAAATTGATTTCTAACAAAACTTTCACTCTGCAGCAACCGTGGTAAATGCATTTCGGTTATTGTCTGCTGAAAGTTCCCAGACAAATGAAGGTGACCCTTGTGTTCCAACTCCTTGGGAATGGGTGAATTGTAGTACCACCACAACGCCAAGAATTACAAAAATGTAACATCTCCGATTACTTCTGTGGGAAATTTTGTTTCATAGCAAGTGAATTACTGTTCTCTGAAACATTAATACCTGGCACAAGTTTTTGAACACTTGAGAAATTTAGATTCCATTAAAAAAGTTGGAAAAACAGAATGAGAAATACTGTTGCATTATTCTGCTATGCTAGACATTTACAGCACAAGTTTTTACGACTCGCAATTGTTTGTATCAGAATTCTTTCAAGAAGGAATGTGAAAGGTGAAATCCCACCTGAGCTTGGCAACATGGAAGCATTGACAGAGCTGTAAGTACATCAATCCTCAAAATAGAAATGCTTCTGGTTTGTGCTTTAATGAGATTTCTTTTGTCTGTTTTGCTTAGGTGGTTAGATGGCAACCTGCTTAGTGGACCGTTGCCTGACATGAGTAAACTCATAAATCTAAAGATCGTGTAAGTTCAGTTCATATTGTTGACAAATTTAGTAGCTTTCATAAACCCAAATGCATTTTTTCTTAGTTTCCTCTTTCAATTGATGACATGCAGGCACTTAGAGAACAACAAGTTGTCTGGTCGATTACCGTCTTACCTTGGTAGTTTGCCAAGTTTACAAGCACTGTATGTAGCACTTACTCCCAAATGTTTCTCATTTCAAAATTTTAGAACATACAAGTACTCTTTCTAGTTAGCATCTGTGAGTTTGTGACAGGTTCATACAGAACAACTCATTTAGCGGGGAAATACCAGCTGGATTAGTGTCTGAAAAAATTGTTTTCAGGTAAGTATGTCAGGAACAACACAAGTTTTTTAACATAATGAAGTGCAGTTGCTTTAATGACAAAAAAATAATCAGTATGAACATTAATAGAACAAGGTTGTTTTCAATTGGAGTACATTGAAATAGCACATTTACTTTCTGTTCCAGATTTGAAGGTAATCCTGGACTATACAGAGGGAACAAGAAGCATTTTAAGATGGTGGTGGGAATTTCAATTGGAGTACTAGTGATCTTGTTAATATTCTTCTTGGTAAGTTTGGTGCTGTTGCTCAATACGCGGAGAAAGGCATCTCAAAAGAAACGTGAGGAAAAAGGTTAGCCATCAAATTCAATTCTAATTAATTACTTTGTACAAACTTGACAACAATCAAACTTCTAACCAAGCATTACAACAGGCATTTCTGGACGCACAAATAGTAAACCTTTAACTGGATACTCATTTCTTCGCGGTGGAAGTTTGATGGATGAAAATACTACTTGCCATATTACACTCTCAGAGTTGAAAGAAGCTACTGACAATTTTTCAGAGAAAATTGGCAAAGGAAGCTTTGGATCTGTTTACTATGGGAAAATGAGAGATGGAAAAGAAATTGCAGTTAAGAGCATGAGTGAATCATCCTGCCATGGGAACCAGCAATTTGTTAACGAGGTAGAGTTCAAATTTGTTCCTTCAACGTTTTCAAACTTGAATTCTGATTAACTACAAGTTCTGTTTTGAGTATTTTTACCATAGGAAGTTTATACCAACCAAAAAGTATTATATTCCATGAATTTCATTAGTATGACACATTCTCCAAGGAAGAAAAAAATGTAAACACCTCAACCTTAATGTTCAGTTATTTGATTATAGAATCACATATGCAGGTGTCCCTCTTATCCAGAATTCATCACAGAAATTTGGTTCCCTTGATTGGATATTGTGAAGAAGAATGTCAGCATATTCTGGTCTACGAGTATATGCACAATGGCACTTTACGGGATCACATTCATGGTTTATTGACTAACCTCGCAACCTCGTATGCATTTATTTACTTAATAGTAAACTTTTGTCTCATGACATATATTTTCGATGTTACAACAGAGAGTTCCAAGAAGAAGAACTTGGACTGGTTAGCTCGTCTTCGTATTGCAGAAGATGCAGCTAAAGGTTGATCAACAACTACCTTCATGATCTTTAAGTAATTTTAATATGATTTAACATGCTTCTTAGTTCTTATTAGTAATTGCAATATTTTTCTTGTTGATCAGAAAATGATTTCTATATTCTAATATAATAGGACATACATTTAGACATGTCATGTCATAGGACTAGACTATGTCATTTTAAGGTGGTTCCTGACAGATATATATTAGTATTTTTGTTCAAAGTTAAGAGAGATGAATATGAAATTTGTATTGTACAGGTCTTGAATACTTACACACAGGATGCAATCCTAGCATCATTCACCGTGATATAAAGACAGGTAACATTCTTTTAGACATAAATATGAGAGCAAAAGTATCAGACTTTGGACTCTCTAGACTAGCTGAAGAAGATTTAACCCATGTATCGAGCATTGCAAGAGGAACTGTTGGCTACTTGGATCCTGAGTAAGTGATGGGGCTAATGCGTTTTTGTGTTTTCCCAACAATGTTTCGAATTCAGTTTGTGTTTATTGTCTACAATTGCAGGTACTATGCAAGCCAGCAATTGACAGAAAAGAGTGACGTATACAGTTTTGGAGTTGTTCTGCTGGAACTGATATCTGGAAAGAAACCTGTCTCATCAGAAGATTACGGTGCTGAAATGAACATTGTTCAATGGGTATGTGCCACAAGATCAAACATTGGCATGCATCACTAAAATAGAACTAAATAAAGAAAACATATCATGAAATTAATTACCATGAAAATGTTGGTTTTGCAGGCTAGATCATTAACTCGTAAAGGAGATGCAATGAGCATCATTGATCCTTCTCTGAATGGAAATGCTAAAAGTGAGTCGATTTGGAGGGTGGTTGAAATTGCCATGCAATGTGTGGAACACCATGGTTCCTCAAGGCCAAGGATGCAAGAAATCATTTTGGCCATACAAGATGCTATCAAGATAGAACAAGGAACAGAAAATAAGTTTAAATCATTATCATCATCATCATCATTTTCAGGTAGCAGCACTTCAAAGCCACACTCTTCACGCAAAACTTTACTCACAAACTTTCTTGAAATCGAGAGCCCTGACGTTTCAAATGGTTGCCTTCCATCAGCAAGATAAATTACACCAACCTCGCATTCCATTTTCTTTCGATACTTACTTCTTTTTAACCACTGTCATTATTATTATTATTATTCAACTCATATGTGTTTACAGCACTAACACTGTGACACTAACTAGTCAAAGCATTGCCATTTTTTTTAACCAATGGAATTGTAATCTTCTTATACAAATTACTTTAAAATGATGACCATCACAATTCACTTTATTCCGTTTCGTTTGATAATATTTGTTTTATCAAAACTCAATGTTAGATGGATCCTATTTATAAAAAATTCCATCAATCTAAAGTTATTTTATGTTATTTTGTATAGATCAAAATTGATGTAATATATATATATTTTTTTCAAAATACACTAAAACGTAAATTATGGAATTCTTTTGTTGTTGTTATTTATTATTACTATTATTTGAATTTAACAAAATTTAATATGAATAATCATGATTATATAAAATTATAAATTTAATGGTTAAATAGTCAAAATTAAATTTATATATAAAATTATGAATGGTATGACATTTTGTAAAAGTTATATAAGTGTAATTTGACTCTCTTCAAATTCACACAGACAATGTACTAAAATATAATAACATCACCTGTTATTGTTGTTGAATTTTGACAAAAATTAACATGGATAATCATCATGATATAAAATTATAATTTAATAGTTGGATTGAGTAATTTGACTCGTCTCCCAAAATTCACTCGCATAGAAGATTTTTTTTTTTTTTTTTTT
>Ga0209589_1012664_pt1 | contig 11361 bp, 5 predicted proteins | sample CowpeawhiteBW_FD_187525 | JGI IMG/M metagenome (GOLD analysis project Ga0209589, IMG submission 187525) | Root nodule microbial communities of legume samples collected from California USA - Cow pea white BW (SPAdes) (version 2) | ecosystem: Host-associated > Plants > Roots > Nodule | place: USA...
TGACTCTTGTGGTGGGAGTAGCAGGAGGCCTGAAACTCATTAAGGGCTAACCTTGTGGTGGGAGAGATTTTGATTCATCATAACACTTGTATTACAAAGCTCAGGGATCGAGCAGCTCAGGTTCGAGCAGAGGTATCCACACAAGTGCAAGCATCCGCTGAATCCGACCGAGTTATATGTATCCGGATGAGTCGAGTCGAGTCGTAGTGTATTGAATGAAGAGTCATAACACGTTTGGTTGCTATGTGGATGAGATGATGAAAATATATTTGATTGCATGTTGAATGTGTTGTTCGGCTCTAGCTTACCCGTTTTATTGCATGGTTGTGATTGTATGTGGCTGTTCTTTCTTGCGATGATCATCGACTTGGTTGATGGGAGCAGATGGGCGAGGTTCTCGTGGTCAGTAAGGGAACGGTGATCCAGCAGCTTAGCCATCTGGGCTAGATCTCACGCTTCTTTCTGTCATGCTTTCTTTAGGGCTAAGGCCCTTGTACTCGTTGTCTTTGGATTGTAAACCCTTAGTTAAATTTGTTATCCTGCTTTTGTTGGCATCGTGGTGTGCCTGGTTTTGTAGGGGTGATGTTATGAACCCCAGGACTGCATAGTTGATTATCTCTGTGTGACGTTTCCTTTAATTTTATGTATTAAATTAAATGGGGCGTTACAGATTCCACCTAAGGGAGAGTGAGTTAACCTGACTAATACAGATTGGTTCACTACATGTTGAGTTAAAAAATTGTCAGCTCAATCCAGCTCACTTTTTAATGTGCTAGAAAATTTACCACCTGATTCAACTCACCAGTGGGTTGGTTCACTTATGAATGTTATTTTTTTTTTACAATTTATTTTATATATTTATTATATTACAATGAGAATGAATTGACTTAATTTATTTTTTATAATAGTGGAATCAAAATGTTCACCTAATCCTTGAAATATTATTATAAAGATAATAGTTAAAGATTAAGATTGAAGTATCAACATATATAACTTGACAAACAAATTAATTAAACATTCAAACTATTCAAATATTATTTAACAACATTCTAGCATTTAAAAATATGAAATTATGAATCTATATAATTATAAATACAATTAGAAGTAGTAAATAGTTATAATAAAAAAATTTGAAAAAAATTGTAAAAAATTTTTGGTGGGTTAAGTGAGCTAGGTTAGTTCAATCACTTTTGAAACGGTTAATTTTTCTTAACCCAACCTGAATCAAACCTTAGTGAACTGGATTGACTTACGTGTTGGAATTCATTTTGACATATCTCTAATTTCATCCATCCAAAAAGTTTAAACTTACACATTAGATATAATCAAATTGATGCTAATGAAGACATATATATATATATATATATATATATATCATTGATGGAAAACTTCTAACTTAGAGTTTATTCAAAAGTAGAATAAAGGTTAAGTGCCACAAAAAAGTTCATTTGGGACAAACCAAGAAAGTTCCAAGTTAAAAGAAAAGTGAAATATAATTTACCCTACCCTGAAAAATAACATTTGTCAATTTGAACTTTTCTTCAAAATTTAAATCATTTTCTTTGGATAGTATTATTATTAATCTGAATATTTTAGTTATATATTTATAAATTTTCCTGATATAAGTACGCATGTTCTTTTATAATTTGAAGAAATTGAGAAACTTCTAGCAAACTACTCAACTTTAACAACTAGATTTTGAAAATTCTCATTTTAATTCATCAAAGTACATGCTATCACGTGTGTTCATAAAAAAAAATTGTAAATAAATTAGAAAATAAAAAATTTAAATCACTTTTCATACTCTTCTCTCTCATGGTTCATAATATAATTTCACCTTGCAAAAAGCAAAGGGTATCATTTTCATTGAAATTGAAATTGACCATGATAAGAAGTTTCAGCTGAAAGCCCTAAACCGACAACAAAGATAGATCGTATAAAAGGATTGTGAGTAGGAAAAGGAGAGTTGACAAAATAGTTAAATCAATAACTAAATTATGCTTTTTATTATTTATGCACATCTTTCACTTTCTACTTTAAATTAAACTATGTTTTTGGTGGCACCCCTATTCTCTAGATATCCAAAATGATTGTGTTTAATTTTTATCTCCTAAAGCTGAAGTCTTTCTTTAATCGAAATCTTGTTCTTTCTTCCACATTTTGCTTGGTTAAGGAATAGATAATTACAACCGAGTTAATTAAACTTGTTTAAATGTTTAGTTTAATTAGATTTAACTTAAACTAAATCAATCAAATGATTTTATAATTAAATTAATCTAAATCAAATGACTTTTATCATTAATTATTATATATGAAGTTCAATGATATAATTATACAATTATAAAACAATTACAATGTGAAAATGTTGTTTATTTTATAAATAAGTATTTTTTAACAAGATTATATATATTTTATTTATTTTCTAGAATATGTTGATTCAAATACACTGATTTTCAATCAAATTGATTTGATTAAAAGTTGGAAATTTTCAAACTGATTTGACTTTTAATCCCCTCTCTAGTGGTGACTTGTATTTATATCTTTATTTACTAGATATATTTGTTTCAAATTCCTGTTCAAAAAATATTCATTCAAAAATTCTATAAATTTATCATTTTTCATTCACTTCATATTTTACTTGTTTACGAATCACAAAAACAAATCCAACAATTTTAATACCACTTGTTAGATTGTTTAAGAAAAACGAAAAAAATAAAAATCAACACCAGTAAAATATAAACAAACTCATAACACTATAATACCATCCTTAATAAAAAATATTAAGCAATAACTTTTATGAATTTTTATAAATATTTTTCTTATTCTTACTAAATTTAATACTTTCAACTTAATTAATTCTTTTTATCGAATATTTCGAAGAAAAACCTCCATATTTTGTATGTAGGAATAAAGTTACTTTTGTTAACAGTTTTCATTTCCTATTTTGCTACATATTTAAGACACAAATTAAGTTAACATGAAATATATGAAATATATGCATACATATTGAGATCAGCACTACGTCATATGCTAATCATGGGATAAATAAATAAGTATATATATATATATATATATATATATATATATATATATATATATATATATATATATATATTATCACATTTACATCGAGACGTGTAAGATAACTGAGATCTCCCTAATCAAATTTTATTAGCCAAAATTCCTCTCTTATCTTTTAATTTGCAACGAGGACATGTACTATCAACTAACTTTTCCTGTATTTTAGTGTAGAAATACTCACTACTTTGGATGAGACAATTTAAGATAGTAATTCATTTATTTGGAGAATTTGAATTTATTTTAAGTAAATGACTTGTTTGGATAAAGAAATTAAAAGGAAATTAAAATTGCGGAATTTTAAAAAGGTATTTCAAATTACTAAAATAGTAGAATTTAAAATTCACTCAAAAAGGAAGGAAAATCAAATTCCACAATTTGTGAAATTCCTCATTGTTCAAAAGTAGAGGTGTCAATTTGTCCCAGATGACCTAGACGGGTCGGGTCAGCCTGACGATATACATGGGTCGAACCGGCCTGACGATCTAGACAGGCTTGGTAGGTCCGACGACATAGACAAATTAGGCGAGCCAACGATCAAGACGGGTCTAGCGGGCCCGACTACCAAAACAGACCCGACAACCTAGACGGGTCAAGTGGACCAGATGTCCTAAACAGGCCCGACGACCTAGACGGGTCAGGCGAGCTTGAAGGTCCACATGGGCCAAACGAGCCTAACAACCCAAACGGGTCAAGCGGGCCCGATAACCAAGACTAGTCGAGCGGGCCTGATGACTAACATGATTTGGGGCCTGACGACCACAACAGGTTGGGCCAAGTCGACGACCCAAATAGGTCTAACGATCCAAACGGGCTTGACCAAAAGAGCTCGACCACCCAGATGGGTCGGGTTGGGCCAACTACCTAAACGGGCCGATGGCCAATACGGGTTGGGCCGACGACCTAGACAAGTTAGGCCGACCCAACAACTTAGACGAGTCAAGTAAAATCGACAACCTTGATGTGCCCGACCGGCCTAATGATGCAGACGGCCCGACCAGCCCGACGACTCAAACGAGCATGGCCGAGAAGACATAGTCTTAAACTTGTCCAAGGTCGAGTTGACTTCGACCGAAATTTTGGAAAATTTATTGAGTCAGCACCGACTGAAATTTGGCTGAATGTGACCGAGTTGGCTCCGACCTAAATTTGGCCAAATTGGAATGCATTTACACTGGCCAAAATTTGGTTGAATTTGGCCGAGTCAGCTCGATCAAAATTTGACCAAATTTAAATATTTTAAGTTGACAATTATATTTGTTAAATTTAATTTCAAAATTTATATATAAAAATAAATATTATTAAAATGAAATTTTATCTATAAGAGTAATTCAATTATTTTATCCAAATAAGAAATTGAAATGTAAGATATTCCAATTACTCTATCCAAACATATTATTTAGAGAATGAAGAGAATTCAATTACAAGAATTTCAAATGCAATGCATTTCAATTTCTTAAAATCGTTGAAATGCTTCATCCAAATACAAGGTTGGAGTTGTCATTGCCTCGCCCTTCATCTGTGTTACGTAAGGTCAAGGTATCCTCTCCCATTTACTAGCATCACTTAATAATGTACACTTCTCTTGTTAGGATATATTATACTCCTCTTGATCGCTGCCATGCAATGTTTCATGGGTTGGAGTATACTCGACTCTCTAGTTCGAGACATATTCGGGAGTTTGAGATGTTCCATCTATCCAATATGTACAGTTTATAAAAAAAATAATAGGAAAAAAAATTTAAAAAAATTAATTATAAAATATTACTTTTGAATATAACATAAATAAATAATTTTTATTTATTATTAAAAATAATGTTTAATTATAAATATTAACATCAACATTTTATAATATTTCATTTATAATGCCGCTTCATAACTTTGAATATATAAAAAAATAACATTATGTTTATATAAATTACAACTTAGACATTTTCTTATCAAAAAATAAAATAAAACGTATATAGATATTTTTATAAAAAAAAAGTATAATTTAAAAAGAATTAATGTATAAAATTTGTGTTTAATATATGAATTATTATAATTGTAATTTTACATACTTGCAATATAGTGGATGCAACAACACCAATATTAAATGTAGTTTTGTTTAATTAAAAATCATCAAAATATTATATATGGTCAAATTTTGTTTATGTGGCCATTATCATATATATATATATATATATATATATATATATATATATATGCTCAATTACATAGTTCTAAGTAAAACAAAAAAAAATACAAACTTTTGTTATGTACGTTCTTTTTATTAACCAATGATTTAATGGGAAATTTTAAAGTCTTTTTAATAAAAAGATCTAAAAAATTTTAATCCTTATACTTTTATATAAATTAAAATTTAATGTCCGAAATTTTAATATATTTTGATTCTTAAATTTAAAAATTAATAGGTATACAGTCCTTTAGAAATGAATGAAGGTCTGTGTCATGTAACATATTCAATGTATAAAGGATATTATTTCTTTTTGCTCGAGGTCGTGGGGAACAAACTAAGAAGGTATAGATGATTTCTTGCGGAGACACAATATAGTAGGAATTTTGAAATTTGACAACAAAGCTCCAAATCTAGTCATTGTTCATAATTATTTTTGGCTTCCCAGTGGATGTACTAAAGAGAGAAGAGATATGGATCTAATGAGTTAATTTATATAAGAGACATGATACTCACACTTTTCATAGATAGAGTGTCATTTGTTGAGTTTCTTGAGTGGACGTATTAGAAAAGGCCAATATTTAACATGGGTGATATGAAACCAATAAGTTGACCATATATAGAAAACATACAATAAATTTGTATGTTTTTCTCTTTACACCTCACTCATCTTAAGTTAATGTAAGACTTCTCAGCTTTTTACACAGACAATGAATTGTATTCGTTTGATTTTCTTAAAAACTTTCTTTGACATGTAATGCTTCAAACTTCCCAACTATTCGTTCCTAAAATATGATAAAGTCATACGTGCAGAAACCTCTAGTACAATACATTAATGAAACATGTGCTTTTATTCTATTGTATTAGTAATATACTTCTCTTCATCTTTCATAACGGAACTACTTTTTCTTGTTCTCAGCTTTGAAACCCTTCCTCTATATTTGTTTAAAAGACAAATAAGATCTATATCGTGTCTCAAAATTGCAAAAGTCAATATTCTATGCATTTTTTTTTTATTACTACAACTTTGGAGAATGAAATGAAATAAAGATCACACATAATGATGATTACCAATTATTTTTCAAAACAATAGCTATAGTTATTTTTTTCTTTTTGTGCGCTCTAAATTAACACCACCTATAGTGTAGGAGAGAACAATTTTTTAACATGAAATATGTATATGATGTTATGATGACGTAGGGCAAGAGTTGAATAACTTGTTCCGTTACTCCAAAAAGTGGGAACCACCATGTGTATATTGGCTTGTTTTGGTGCCCACATGCACATGGGTTGACCCTATATTGATTTGAACTTCAACCCTAATTTGAAGACCCATTTGAAATGTGGAAACAGGAAACTTTCAGAAAATAATTGCAGTGTTCGGTCACAAAAAGACATCCACACCCACCACAAATCTCAAACTCTGCAAAATGCAGTTTTAGCTTCTGACCAAGCATACACAATTAATGCACTTTTTTGTTTCAATCATTCAACTAAGTTTTCTCCCGGTTAATGCGCAGGACAAAGTCCTTTTTCTGGTTTCATACCTAGAGCTTAATTTGCGGTTTAAAGTTATTCTCAACTCAGAAAAGAGGGTAAAAAAAAGGTCCAATTTGTTATCTGGTTCAACCTGATATAGATTGCATGGTGTCAATTGTTCTACTTAAATCATGCACCAAACCTAACGCGCAAGCTTTGTTTGACAAAATGCTGGGATAGAGCATGGATTGTTATTTGTACATGTATTAATGTCTCCACCAAGTTTTGCCTCTACAGTTTGGTGCACCACTTCAAAGTCCACTAAGGTACTCAGACTTACCAAATCTTTGCTCGCTGCTACTGTACAGACTAAAGACTTCTCAGCTCTCCGAAGGATTTTGTTTCAAAAAATCTTTTTGCATTCATACGAGAATGAGAAATTATTTTGTAAATTTGATTTTAATTTCTATTTGGATGCCACTCAAACCTAACTGGTTAAGAACACACAAGTTTCTAGACCAGATGTTATGTAAATATATTTCACTTAAAAATGTTAAATAAGGTTTTAGTCTTAAATTTTAATGAAAAATTGAAATTTATTTTTGTTTCAAAATTTAACATTTTGGTCCTCAAATTTAAAAAATAACACGTTTCTACTTCAATGTCAACTGAAAAAAATTTTGATGCATCAAAAAAATTTAACGTAATTGGATTAAAAAACTATATTCATTCATTTCTATAATTTGGGGACAAAATATATCAAAATTTTGGATAGAGAGAAATTTCAATTTATCGTCAAAGTTTAAGGACTAAAAACATATTTAACCAAAAAATAAAGTGAAATTACACATCGGTAAAATTTGTTGCTATTAGAAAAATTTTATCGAAAAACAAAATTTTTATTGAAAAACACAAATTTTCAACAAAAAAGCAATGGTTTCAATAATTTTTACTGATGAATAAAAATAAATCGTCAATAATTATCCTCTAGTAATTATCATAACTTAATTATTCTTTTTTCTCCTCTTCTTAATCACAAATTTTAGTGATTCATTATCGACGAAAATACCTATTCATAATAAAAATTATAAAATTTATAAATAAAAAGTTTTATTCACAAAGCACTTTTAAAAAATGTAGTTTTAATTTTAATTAAAGAGTGTTATTTTTGAAAATATTGTCTAGTGTTAATTGAATTAGCTTACAACATTATCTTCACGGATCTTTGGACATTATTTTGGGTGTCAAACTACATATAAATTTTTTTTAAGGTGTGAAACATATTAAATAGGATTAAATATGTTTTTGGTCTCTTAACTTATATGAAATTAAAAAATAAATAGATATAATCTTCTTAATTCAACTGCAATGAAATTTTTTAACGTGTCAAAAGATATTTTAGGTTGGTGTTTAAACTGTTTACACCATTTAATATTTTTTAGCTTGAATGTCTACCAAGAATATCGTTTAACACATTGAATTAATTTTATGTCATTGGATTAAAATAACTTTATCTATTTTTTTTTTAATTTAGAGATAAAAAAGTATCACTAGTAAAAAAACACATATTTCCTGTCAATTTTGTTTTGATTTTTTTTTTGCAGAAAATACTTATAAATTTTGTTATCAAAAAAAAAAATTGCAGGAAATTGTTGCCATTTTTTTTTTGCAAAATATTTTGTATAAAACATTTTTCACAACAAATTTTGTAGGAAATACTTACGAATTTAATAATTTTGTAGGAAATAATTACTCATGAAGGAATTACCTGTCAATTAAGATTCTTAGGAAAAATAGTAAAAAAAAGTCATTTCTTGCAAATTTTTTTAACAAATTTATAAGGAAAATCTCATGTAATATGTGTATCATAGTTTGAGACATGGACAAATTAACATTTTACGTAAATGTGTAGGTACATGTGTAGAAGTTGAAAGCATATTTAATCCTATTAAATATATTAAAATTATAATTTTTTTTTATTTATATATTAATTTATTTATATAAAAAAAATTGGGGCAAGGCCTTCAATACACATTACTTAAGAAATTCCTATTTCCTACAAATTTTGTTTTGATTTTTTTTGTAGAAAATACTTATAAATTTTGTTATGAAAAAAAAAATTGCAGGAAATTACTGCCAGTTTTTTTATAAAATATTTTGTATAAAACACTTTTCACAACAAATTTTGAAGGAAATACTTGCAAATTTTATAATTTTATAAGAAATAATTACCCTAAAAGGAATTACCTATCAATCAAGATTCCTAGAAAAAATAACAAGAAAAAGTCTTTTCTTGCAAATTTTCTTAACATATTTACAAAAAAAAATCCCATATAATATGAGAATTTTTAATAATGACGCTAAATCCGTCATTGCTCTTTACACCTTTTAATAGAAATATTGCACTTGCATCACCTTCGGTTAACCACAAGATAGATGAGTTTGAATTCAATTGCCATCGTAAACATATGATCATGTTACATAAGAATAAGTGGCACACTAATTTGAAAGAGCCAAAATCAAAAAGTATTTGGTGAGTGTCGTGTGAATGATTGGTTTGTCCATTAATTTAACCAAATATTAGATTTTATATAGGAAGACTGTAATTCATGCATCATCAGAAAATAAAAATGGTGATTGTTTGTAAATCCACATTCTTTGGAATAATAAGAATAAGTGATAGTGATATATCATATATGTTGACAAAGATTGATTAAAAGATTTTGATGATGATAAAGATGCTGAAGAAAACACTTGAAGATATTGAAGACAATATAGTTTATGTTTAAAGATTCTTATTGTAATAGACTTAAACTTTTTCTAGTTAGGTGCTTTTTTCTAGTTAGGTGCAAAATTGTTAGAACAACAGCCAGCTCGCAACTCCTCTGAGAGAAACTCAATTTTTTGCAAAAATCAGTATGGTAATTGATTACCAACTTATAATAATCGATTACCAACTCAAAAAATTCTATTTTTCAAAACCTACTTAAGATAATCGATTACCACGAATGGTAATCAATTATCACTGGCAGTTATAACTTGGCTCTTGAAAAACGACTTGAAATAATCGATTACCATTTCTGGTAATCGATTACCACTGGCAGTTATAAAAATATTTATTCAAATTTGTACATGAGATAATCGATTACCATTTTGGGTAATCGATTATCCTTGGCAGTTTCAGCTAAACTCTTCATTTCTAACTCAGCCTGCGAAAATCTCTTTAAATAGAACTCAGTTTCCAAACTTCAAATTACCTTTTTAAGATTCAGAGTTCTTGTGTTGTGACTGCAAAGTGTTGCTCTGTGAGATTCTTAAAAAATAGCTTTGAAAAGCCTAGTGTAAGTGAGTGATAACTTTTTCTAAGTGAGTTCTTAGAAGATTGAGTGTTGCGCTGTTGCTAGGAAAGCTGGTCATCCTCTGTATGATTCAGGGGGAGCTTTTTGTTCATCTCTTGTGGTTGTTCAAGAGAGATGTTTTCTAATCCTTACTCTTTTATAATCTATTGTAATCTGATTATTATAGTGATTGAGTTAATCTCTTTGTTTAAGAGATTAACAACTGGACGTAGGGTCCTTTGATATGAACCAGTATAAATATCAATGTGCATCTTCCTGCCTTAACCTCTTTATTTATCTGCACTTGCATTTAAAGTAACTGTGATTTTAAGTTAATCATTTAAATTTTGAGAAAAATTTTAAAACCTGTTAAGACTTATAAAAATCCAATTCACACCCCCTCTTGGTTTTTGACCAAAGATTAAATATTTCGCTGCGCGATACCAACAATTGGTATCAGAGCTTGCTTTGATAGTTATTCAAGTTTTTCAAAAATGGTAGGGTCAAACCAAACTTTTGCTGAAGGTGCGTCTATCAATAGACCTCCACTTTTCACTGGTGAAAACTACCCTTTCTGGAAAGTCAGAATGCAAATATTTTTAGAATCAGTTGATAGGGGTATTTGGGATGCTGTTTTGAATGGACCATTTGTTCCTGTTAACACTGTTAATGAAGTGCAGGAACCAAAGCCTTTTGCTCAATGGACTGCTGATGAAAATAAGCGAGCTCAATATGATGTTAAAGCCAGAAACATCATATCATCTGCTCTAACTCTTGATGAGTTCTACAGAATTTCTGTTTGCACCAGTGCACGCGAGATGTGAGAAATCCTTCGAGTGACTCATGAAGGAACTGATGATGTCAAACGGGCTCGAAAGAACTCCTTGGTACAAGAATATGAAATGTTTCGAATGCAGCAGGGAGAAACCATCTATGATGTGCAGAAGCGGTTCACACACATCGTCAACCATCTCATTGGGCTAGGTAAAACCTTTGATATTGATGAACTTAACATAAAAATTCTTAAATCCTTGAATAGGACTTGGCAGCCCAAGGTGACGACCATCACGGAGTCACAAAATCTTGCAACAATGACCATGGCGGCTCTCTTCGGAAAACTGAGAGAGCACGAGCTTGAATTGGGAAGATTGAATGATGAAGAAGATCAAGGAAGAAAGAAGAATATTGCTTTCAAAACTGAAGTTGTCAAAGGAAAGAAGCAAAAAGAGGAGGAAGATTCTGATGATGATGAGAATCTTAGTCTCATGATAAAGAAGTTCACAAAGTTCA
>Ga0209589_1012666_pt1:0-10000 | contig 11359 bp, 5 predicted proteins | sample CowpeawhiteBW_FD_187525 | JGI IMG/M metagenome (GOLD analysis project Ga0209589, IMG submission 187525) | Root nodule microbial communities of legume samples collected from California USA - Cow pea white BW (SPAdes) (version 2) | ecosystem: Host-associated > Plants > Roots > Nodule...
GGATGAGGATATGGCGGGGACGGGTATTATGGCGGGGATATATTCATCCCCATCCCCATCCCCATACCCAATTGAAAAAATCGGGGATTCCCCATACCCATACCCATACCCAGTCAATGCGGGGATTTCCCGTCAAAACGGGGACGGGTTCGGACAATACCCACGGGGACGGGTTTGTTTGCCATCTCTACTCACATGTTGCGTTCAATTCTCCTTTAAGTCAATTTCTTAAGAGGTTTCACTAATCAAATGAATAGTACATAAACCACAAATCAACACATATTTTTTTAGTTTTCTATTGAGATTCACAAAAATAAAATGAAAGAAATAACTCTCAAACACAAGACAATATAAACTCACTTGGGAACTTCACAAAATAATTTTTCATAGGTTGTATAGTGCTTTAAAAAGGACAAAAGAACTGCCTGAATGATTTCTCAGATAAACAAAAGAGCTTGTATGAAGAACTTCAATTGATGTACTTTGTTTGACATGCTCTACTTCGTTTGTTGATGATGTAGTTCACATAAAACTTGCATATAATACATATTAGAAGGTTCATATGAGCAAATCATTTATTAACTTTTTGTCTAGTTTCATTATGATTAAAAATCCGTGGGTTTAAATCATCTAAAGTCTTTTTTTAATGATGATAAAAACTTTAATAAATACAAATAAAGTATTAGAAAAAACATGAATATCAAAGACTATGCGCGACTATAAATAAATGTTCATTCATATATTGTGTTATGTGCAAGATGAGAAATAAGTAATCATAAATATATACCCATAATAGAAATAATTTCCCCCCTTTCAAAATATAAAAAAAAGGTACGTGTTTTGTTAACAAATATTTCACTCTCTTTTGTTCATGCTTCGTATTTACGAATAAACATTTGAAGTATGTCTATTAATACTTACTGATAAGGGATTTTGAGTAATTCAAAACGTTATGACACTTGAACGACAAACACCTCATTTTAGAAAATGCTCAAACCCTAAGAGATAACATTTTAAAAAAGGGAATGTCATACCAATTCAAACATTTGTTATTTAAACACTCATATTCTCCTTTTTTTGGTTTTACATTTTTTTTATTTCTAGCATCCACCTTTATTTGTCTCCCTTCTTCACCTGTTCACCTTCTTATCATCACAACTTTGTTGGTCTATGTATGCCTTGCTTTTTTCCTATCTGTTTCCTCTTCATTTTTCTATTTTTATTGTGGTAGTAGCCTTATCATTGATAGGAAATTTTTTTATATCGAAGAAGGATACTTTTTTTAGAGTTTTAGTAACTCTTTCTCAATAGAGGTAGATACAATTAGTCTCTATTGCTACTACGATTGTGATTGCTCTTTCTTTAGTGCCCTATCAAGGGTGAAAGAAAAACTCCTACACAAGAGACCAATGAGTTGGTTGGGCCAATCACTATTACAGGAGACGAAATGACAAGTTTTCCTCCATTCTCAATCCTAATTCCACATGCGTACTTGGGGAAGTTACCTTTTATTTATGAGTTTAAGTTAAGGAATTATGTCAAGAAGTTCCTCAAATCTTATAGGATATGTAGTGATGATGTTGTGAGCCTTGTAATAACCAAAATTTGCTCTAATGATGATATGGTATATATAAAACCTTCTCACAATAAGGTCAACTTCAACTATGTGTATGAGTACTATTTAGAAGAACTTAACTTCTATTACCGAGTCAAATGTTGACCGTCATGAACATGACTCCAAGTTAATTACACTTAAACAATTAAACTTTCTTAAAATCATTTCAAATTTTGTGTCAATATCTTTCTATTGTTCCTACTATAAATAAATTTATATATATCAATTAAAACATAACTTCAAAAGTAGTTAGCTGATATTCAATACGCCCTTTTTGACCATTTATACATCTTTCTTAAAAAATTTACAAATGTAGTTGTAATTTACTGAATCATTCATCTTATATAATCAAAACTATTGTTTTCTTATTATTGCAATAATGCACTTGTATCTATACATCAAAATTAAACTTCTATTATTTTTGAACCTAACAATATAAAAAAATTATGTCTTATCTTCAACATGAATTAACGAACATATTGTGTATCATAATTTGTGGAACATTTTCTTATGAGATTCTTCTAGTTTAATCAATGATTTTAATTTTAAATTCTGATGAAGGATTGACCCCAACCAAGGATGGAGGCACATGCTTAAGAAGATTAAGCATGTTTAAAAAGGAAGTTCACTAATCCTTCATCCCTTTCATTTGTGTTTGTTATTTTTGATTCCCTAAGTTGACTTAGTTGAATAAACTTTAGTTGACTTGTTGACCTTTGACTAGGTTTGACTTGTTAACTATAGTTGACTTGACTTAAGCCAACATGCTAATCTATGTTTATTTGCTTTGTAGGTTAATTAGAAAGCAATGCTAGGTGGCACATGGTGATTGGGGAGCATAAATGATGTGGATGAGAGAGTAAAGCAAAGGCATAAAGCATAAAGAAAAAGGCATAAAACAAGTGTACCTATGTACCTTTGGTCTCCTTTGAATTTAGCACACTTTGGCCATTTTTTGGAGACATATGAGACACATTCTTTGTCTCCTTTTGTGCTAGAACGAAATTAGCCTTGCACACACCATATTTATTAGCTCTTTTGTCTCTCATTTTTGTAACCTTATTTGACCTAGTTTCTAGAAGCTAGGGTTAGGTTTTTGTAGAGACATCCTTAGGTATCTTTTATTTGCTTAGAGGCTCTTAAACTCTTCTATATAAGGGGTGCTCCTAGACATGTAAAAGGGTTGAACATTTTGAAGTAAAAACACTCTAGTGTCTCAACCATTTGTGAGGGTTTCCTCCCTTGGGAGTGAATACTTTTAAGCCTTATCTTGCATAGCGAGTGGCGGCACATATCCACTCATCTTCAAGGTTGCCATGGCTTGTAGCCTAGCCTTGTAGTGACGTGCTTCTCACATTTTTACCATTTCTTTCCTTTCCGTTTTATGTTTTCTTCTTCCTTTAATTGTTCTTGGTTTCTATGGTTTATGTGCTTTCCATTTCCTATTTGTTTTGAATCAATCCATCATATTCTTCTCTTGAGCTTTGTGAAAGGAACCTTCATATCTAGATAGCATGCTATCTTAATGTCTAGTGGGGATTTCACTTAGCTTTCTTAATCAACTCACACCATATTCAATAATCTTAAAAAGGAACAAGATAATCCTTCATCAAATTCTAACTATATAATTACATTAATTATTTGAAAGAAGAATTTTCCTATCCATAGTGACCTTGCGTGAAGTAGAATTGACTTCTAATATAAGACACCTTTTATTTATGAAAGAAGATAAGACCTTCTACTATTTTGCATCTAATTGCTATGAAAGGTGCATAACAAAATATATGAATTTGGATTCTTTCAATTTTTTCTTGTGTTGTTTTTTTGCATTGCCTTTAAAATACATTAATAATCACTAGTTTTGAAAATTTAAAATATATTAAAAATAATTTTAAAGTACTAATATAATGTATTTTTAATACTTAATAGAGGATAACATAAAAAAATTCAATAAAGAATCTCATATATAATAAATTATGGTATTCAGTTATCATATTTTATACTTCACTTTTTCATATAAAGATGAAAGATCAACTAAATAGTGTAAATGAATAAAATATTAAGTAGCCAAGTTTTCAAAGTTAAAGAAATTCACTTAGTTTGAAAAACATGAAATGTAATTTTAAGAATGTCAAGAACACATAAAAATATTATTTAACTTTGTGATTAAAGCAACAAATGTATGATGTACACGTGTGAATACGCGTTTGATTAAATTAATATATGGTCTAGATATAATTTAACTAAATCTTGTACAAGACAAGACATTGAAAAACAACTTGGTAGTTAGAACACCAAAATCAATGTCATCCTAAAGATTATAGAAGAGTACCAACCTTATTAAACAAAAGTATATTATTTTGCCCTATCACATAGGTTTAAGCGTAGCTATGGTTTCTGGGTCCACCATGGAGATTATACACGATTTTAATTTACAATTTTTGTTTTCCTTTATTCCTCATAATTTTCTTAATTAAACATCTGATTTTGAAATTTTCTTAAACCTCAAATCTATTTAAATAATATGATTATGAATCATATATTATAATTTTTTCTCCTTTTAAAGTCTGATATATCTATCCTAATTTTTATTTTTTAAAAGACATGTTAGTGAGATAAATGAAAAATGAGCATGAATATAAATATTAATCTTAATTTTTAAGTCATGTGAAAGTTTTAGGTGTATCAAAACTATATTAGTTATATTTTTTATAACTATTTATAATTTATTAGGTTAAAAATGAATTTTATTTAGTTACTGCTCATTTAAAATAATTTTACATGCAACACAAATCAAACTCAAATTTTGTTATTAAATAGATTATTCGTGACGTGTAAAAGAGTGTTTAAAATACAGTTAAATAAGTCTTTTTTATAACACTTATAAAATGAAATAGAAAAGATAATTAAAACTAACCTATATCTATAAGTTTAAATTAATTTTTATTTTTATTTTGTTATGCATAATTCATTTTATTTTATAAAAAAAAATATTTCTTGTTTTCTTCCCTTAAAATTAATCATGTTATTAATGTTAATAACGTAAACAAACATGAAAATATTTTCAATTGATCTCTCAAGATCATAGGAGCTTCTTCTGATCTTGTCGTATGCAATTAATATTAATTGAGTGGAAGCTTCAATGATATGCTAAATCTTTTTGATAGTGATAGAAATCGATCAAAAGCACATATATAATTACCATAACATAATTGTGGATTTTAAATTTTGTAAGGAATTAAATAAATAAAAAACTAATTCAAACACGTTAAAAAATTATATATACAGACAATAAGCATAAAATACCTCTTCAGAATAATCACACTAATGAGGATTTTTCATATTTAAAAAATAATTAAAAAATAGGTTTGCTCATTAAATCAATTAACATTCTCTCATAATAAATCCACGCAGAAAAATCTCAGAAATTTGGAGGATTAATTATGTCTTAAAAGAAAATCAAAGATTTTAGGGGTGTCAGTGATTATTTCCTAAATAATAGTTACTTATACAAATAAATATATATATATATATATATATATATATATATATATATATATATATATATATATATATATATATATATATTCCATTTATATTGACAATCTATTCTATTTTTAGAGTACTCCTTTATTTGTCGTTCATTATAATGGAAAACAGTTGTCTCATTCTCTTTTAAAAAAACTTTTGATATCGTCTAAGTTGGTTATTAACACTAACCATTGATTTTGATATTAGTTTTTTTATCAGTAAAGAATAAAATTTAATTAAGTAGAGCACTTGAGGGGTGCTTTAACCTTTATACAAAAAACACAACCTGTAAATGTTGATGCATAGCTTAGCAAGAAAGAACCATCAACCAAAACCTACCCAGAACAAAGAGGTAGCCTTAGAATATCACCATGACACTACACATAAGACTCTACATCGTCTATGAAACTATTGACATACAGCCCACTCTATTGCAGATATGAAGTTGTTGCCTCTGATATAGCAGCGGTCAGCCTCCTCTAGCACTATTGTTGTGCAGTTCCATAGCTACAGAACTCAGCCATGTCTAATGTTGTGCAGACTGGATCCTGCAACATTGCTATAGTTGAAGCCTTGCATTATGATACTTTCTTCCCTTCACTTGAGGAACCTGCATTTGCTTACCTATTGCACTAAAACACACAACATTACCGTATCATAGAGATTTTAGACATGTATGTGGGGATAAGCACCAATCACTATAGGAGAACAAGGCAGCTGGGATTTTATGCTTCATCCAAACCCAAGCTATCATTTGAGCCTGACTAAAGATTTTTATAAGGTCAACTTTCATTTGTTTAAAGATTACACTGTTCCTATGGTTCCAAATTTCCACTATAATAGCTAACCACATTCCTCGCCAAGCTAGATTTTGTCTACTATTAAAGTCAAAAAGATGGAAGTGTTGAAAGTTGATCTTGGCTTTAATGTGGTGCACAGTGCATAACCCCAACCACCTGTCACACATATTCCACACTATTTGGGTCACCCTACAAGAAAAGAATAGATGGTATGTAGTCTCTTCATGTGCATTACACAAATCACAAAGACTATGTTGTAGTTGGACCCCCCTTTTAAGTAAGTTATCCTTAGTCGGTAATTTATCCAAGAATACTCTCCATCCTAGTATTTGAGCCTTAGGAGTTACTCTTGTGCTCCACAACATTTTGAACTCATTGTTCTGTACTTCAGTAGTTTTCTGCAATGCTTTATAAGCTGTCTTTACTGAGTATATCCCATCTTCATCTTCTTTCCATTTCCAAGTATCAAAATACTCCTTTCGTAATCGTGGTCCGTCAATAACGAGGAGGAATTGTTTCTCCATAGTTGATTCCCATACAAATCGTGGTCTCCTCCACAATAAGTCCCACTGCCAGATATTGTCCTCCCAGTGACCGACCTCCTCAATAGCACCATCTTTACAGTCTGATATTATATACAACCTCGGGAACTTACTTTTAAGTGTTTCTTTCCCTACCCATTTGTCTTCCCAGAACTTCACTTTTTTCCCATCACCTAACACCCACTCAAAGCTACTATCAAACCAAAGACCTTGCAACGTGCCCCCGCAAACCTTATGGATATCTGTCCACCATCTTGAAGCAGGCTTTAATACGATAGGATCATTAAGGTTTCTCTATGACCCATACTTTGACTCTAGGACATGTTTCCATAACCCATTATCCTTCGTACCTAATCTCCATTTCCATTTGGCTAAGAGTGCATCATTAAAATTTTGAATGTTCCTTATGCCAAGTCCCCCTGCCTCCTTTGATCTACATATACTTTCCCATTTGACCCATGCTATTTTCTTAGTTTCCAAACTCCAACCCCAGAGGAAGTTTCTTTGCATTTTTATGAGTTTGTTGCTCACGTATTTTGGCATTTTATAAAGGCTTTGATATTATTTATGAGTCTCTTGAGGAGAATCACTGAGTAGATGCGACACTAATAAGATATAAACCCAACCTACACATAAGGGATTGATACCACCTTCAACCCAAAATCTTAATATAATGAGTTTATGGGTCTTATTTCTATATGATGCTCAACTTTCTCACTTTTGTTGGAACTTAGACTCACACTTGAATTCCTTATACGGATTAAAGTCTATAATAGTGAAGTTTGTTGTTTGTTAGGTTTATTGTTTCATCCACTATTGGGTTGTTATCGGATCACCCATTAATGTCTAGTTTTACGTTTAAGATGTAATGAGCTCGACATAAAAAGGTGTATTGGAAGTCCTACATCAACTAAAGATAAGATCAATTTACAATATACAAGTGGGTGCAAACCTCATCTTATAAGTTATTTTTGTAAAATTAGTTAGACTTAAAATCAACTTCTTAACAAAGTACATCAATTCAGTATAGGAAAAGAAAAAAGTAATAAAAAAATCACAAGTAATACGAAAAAAATAATCAATTTTTTTTCTTTATTTATTATTTCATAAACATAAAGTTTACAGGTCATCTACTTTGTTTTAAGTGATAATAATAGTTTAAACTTGAAATACAATTTCAATTAAAGTTTAAATAATTAAAGAATTTGAATCAAGAAAAACATGGTAGAAAGTAGGGGTGGCAATATGGGCCAACCCACAGCCAACCTAAAAAAACCCAGGATGAACCGAGATATTGAGTCTGTTGGCCTGCAAAAGCTCGACCTGTATAGTCCGCAGCTCGCACGGGCCAGAGGCAGGCTGTCCCATGACCCGCATATATATAAAAAGAAAAAGAAAAAAAAACTTGCACTTGCATGTGTTGGTCACTTTCGTTCTAAACTTTTGTATGAACATTCTAAATTCTTGTATGAGTGAAAAAGACTAGTGTTATATATTTCTCAATTGTTAAAATTTGAAGAATTCATCGTGCATGTCAAAGTACGAATATTGATATGATGAAAATGTTGGATTATCAATTTATCATTCAACTCCTCATAAGTCTTTGTTTAATTTTGTAAACTTGTTAAAGTTCCACAATTTGTTGAACATTGAAAACTTTATCATAAGAAATTAAAAAAAATGGGTCGACCCGCGGGCCCGCTACCCAGAACCTATGTAGGATGGATCAAACTTTTGAGTCCGCATTTTCAAAGTTGGGCAGGTCTACCCAGTCAGCATTTTGCAGGCCTAGTGCGAGATGAGCCTAAATAGGTTGGGTCGACCCACATTGCCAGTCCTAGTAGAAAGGAAAGCACTTAAATATAGAAAGTGGATTTTATTTTAATTAAAAGAGTATTCCAAGCTTAGATCCTTAATTTAAATTTAAATTTTGAATTTGTTTTCTATTTTTCTTGAGTTTGGACAAAAACTTCTGGGCACTGCATACTCTTTATGAGGTTCCATTATATACTTCTTTTTTGCACCAGCATACTTATAATACAGAGACTCATTCTACATGTATTATTTTAGTTTTTTAAAGATAAATATTTTTTTTGTTATTTTAATATGTTCATTATTTTAAAGAGAGATATACTCAAAATAAAAAAATAGAGAATAATACTAAACTTCAAAGTAGAGTATTGTTAATAAAGAAGGAATTTTGACTTTTCATGAGTAAAAAAAAGAAGAAAACTATGCAAATCAACAATAAAGCCACATGAGCAAACATAAATTGAATTCTCTTTCGATTCCTTAATGACAAATCAAACAATGTGAATCGAACTTTTCGGTGTTCATTGATTAGAGATATCCAATTAATTTTGCTCTCGAAATTGATTTCATAAAAGTTCGTTAATTTGTAAGAATTGATATATCCGTATAAATCCATAGAGGATTTCAAAAGAAGACATTAGAATCAGACTATTTTAATCAGCCTATTTTAATAAAGTTGTGTTTTTGTAAAATTTTCACGTTAGAAAGTAGAAAAAAAAAAATAAAGTTCCTTTAACAGAATTTTGCACAAGTTAAAATTAGTTTATTCACAGGATAAAAAACACACTTAAAAAAACTCAACAATAATTGTAATTATGTAATTATGGTTGTGTAAAGTATTTGGATAAACTTTTTAACCGTGTTTGAATGAAACATTTCAACAATGTTGAGAGATTGAAATACATTGTATTTGAATTCCTTATAGTTGAATGTTTGATTATGAATTCTAAACAAGCCAATTATAAAGAACATTAAACCTTATCATACAATAAATTAACCCAAAATATTAAGAGCTATTCCCAATACCAAAATAGCATAATGCGGAAGCATACTTGATTGATTAGTAGTTAGGAATCATGTAGATGGAAGATTCGTACTTGATCTTTGAAACGAAATCAGCGAAAAATTCATCTCTCATTCTAAAACTGTGTGTGAGATGATATTGCTCTCTTTGGTAGATTATTCTAAAATGTATCTTACAAAAAAAAATACGTCTTTTATCCAAAACTGACTAATGGGGTATCAGGTTTATATCGTTAGCAGCACAAACCAGGGAACTCTCAACAGGTTACTGAATACTCAAGTTCATCACAGATTGTTCACTAATAGTCCAACCAATCATAGACCATTCATCAGAAATCCAATATATATTATCCATAAATTAATAACAATGTACAATATAATTGATATTAACAAATAATATAATTTATTGATTATTGTTAATTCATAATAATTATATAATAAAATTATATAAATATAACATTGTCCTACTTGGATAACATTAATAAATAAATTAATTATATCAATTACAACACAAGCACAAATACTAATTAGAAAATATAAACATGAATCACGAAGATAGTATCCAATAGGGATACATACCATATGCTTATATCCCATAAATAGTGAATAAAAAAAATATAAAACATCATAAATATGTGATCCCAAAATTGGTTCAGACATCTTTATATGCTAAAAGA